>RCUM01000071.1_pt1 | contig 98441 bp, 90 predicted proteins | sample 2166141 | NCBI WGS metagenome assembly RCUM01 (sample SAMN09932756, study PRJNA488358) | compost metagenome | isolation source: compost soil in crotonic acid-enriched | place: Germany: Experimental Botanical Garden | reverse complement strand
CGCCGGGTAAGCGCCTGTCACAGATCCGTCTGCAATTGGGTTTGTCGCAGCGCCGGGTCGCCGAACTGTCCGGGTTAACCCACAGCGCAATCAGCACCATCGAACAGGACAAGGTCAGTCCGGCCATCAGTACGCTGCAAAAGTTGCTGAAGGTCTATGGACTGTCGCTGTCTGCATTCTTTGCCGAGCCAGAGGCCGCCAATGAACCCAAAGTGGTGATCGAGGCCGAAGACCTGATCGAAATCGGCAGTCAGGGTGTCTCGATGAAGCTGGTACACAACGGCAACCCAACCCGCAATCTGGCAATGATGCTGGAAACCTACCAGCCCGGCACCACCACCGGAGAGAAAATCAAGCACCAGGGCGAGGAGATCGGTACCCTGCTGGAAGGCGAGATTATGCTGACCATCAACGGTCAGACTCACTGCCTGACCGCCGGTCAGAGCTATGCCATCAACACCGGCATTCCCCACAGTTTCAGCAATACCTCGGCGCGCGTCTGTCGCATCGTCAGCGCCCATACCCCGACGACCTTCTGATAAACCGGACCAGGGGATGGCGTTATCAGCTATTCCCTTTCCGCGGCATCCCGTTCAGTTTTGCCATCGCCTCTGAACGGGCGCCCTCATCGGCGAAAGATTATTTTCATCCTGGTTATGCCATTTAGTTTGTTGAGAAAAACAAAATCTGTGTTACAAAATACTCACTTTAGCCATCTAAACACCTAAACGTCTTTTAATCACACTATGCCAACCCATACGCCCTCACGCCTCGAGATGCGCAATATCTCGATCGCCTTTGCCGGCTTCAACGCACTGCAAAACGTCGACTTCACCCTGCAGGGCGGCTCTACCCATGCGCTGGTCGGCGCTAACGGTGCGGGTAAGTCCACGCTGATGGCGATACTTTCCGGCGCGCACAATCATTACCGTGGCGAGATCTTTATCGACGGGCAAAAAGTGGATATCCATTCGCCGCTGCAGGCGCGCCAATATGGGATCCATGTGGTGCAGCAGGAAGTGGATGTGGCGCTGATCCCCACGCTGTCGGTGGCGGAAAATATCATGCTCGACTGGCTAAATGAGCCGGGGCATTTGCTGAACTGGGCGCAACTGTATCGCCAGGCGGCGCAGTTACTGGCCCAGTTGGATCTAACCATTAACCTGCGTCAGCGATTGACAGAGTGCACGCTGGCGGAAAAACAGCAGGTGCTGCTGGCGCGTGCGTTGTCCCACCGCTGCCGTTTCCTGGTGCTCGATGAACCTACCGCCCCGCTCGATCGCGCCGAAAGCGAACGGCTGTTCCGCGTGGTACGCCGCCTTAAGTCCGAAGGTATTGGCGTGGTGTTTATTTCACACCGCATTCATGAACTGAGTGAGATCTGCGACCGCCTGACGGTGCTGCGCGATGGTCGCCACGTCAGCGAAGACGCCATGCAGGGCCTGAGCGGTGAGCAGATAGTCGAGAAAATGCTCGGTCATCAATTGAATGATATCTTCCCGCCGCCGCGCCCACCGCACGGTTCCCGCCCGCTGCTGCAGGTGGAGGGTCTGAGCGATCGTCACAAGCTGCGCGACGTCAGCCTGCGGCTGTATCAGGGGGAAATCCTCGGCATTGCCGGACTGGCCGGGGCGGGCAAAACCGAACTGTGCAAGGCGCTGTTCGGCGCCACGCCGGCACGGGTTGAACAAGGCGAACTGCTGGGTAAACCCTGGGCCCCGCGTGCGCCGCACCTTAGCGTCGAACAAGGGCTGGCACTGGTGCCGGAAGAACGGCGTAAAGAAGGCATTTTTATTGATGAAGCCATCCCGATGAATCTGAGCGTCAGCGCCGACGACAGTTTTTCACGCTGGAGCCTGTTCAGCCGTCGTCAGGAACTGCGCTGGGCGCGGGATATCATGCAGCGCCTGAATATTCGCGCCTCCGGTCCACAGCAGCGGCTGGCCAGGCTTTCCGGCGGCAACCAGCAAAAAGTGGCCATTGGCAAATGGTTACGCGGCGACGCCAAAGTGCTGATTTTCGATGAGCCCACCAAGGGCGTGGATATCAAGGCCAAACAGGAATTATTCACCCTGATCGACGGGCTGGCCCGCGACGGCAAAGGCATTATCTATGCTTCCGGCGAGTTTTCGGAGCTGGTCGGTTTATGCGATCGCATCTGCGTGCTGTGGGATGGCCGGATAGTGGCGGAACTTGACGCCGCCGAGATTGATGAAGAAACCCTATTACTGTATTCCACCGGAGGAACCCCAGCGTGAGTAAAGAATTATCCCTGCAGAATGCGCAACCCTGGCGCCATCAGCTGTTTGAGTTTCTCTACAAGTGGGGGATGTTGCTCACCGTTGTTGCGCTGATAGCCCTGTTCGGGCTGGCGTCGGACAACTTTCTCGATCCCAACAACATCATCAATATCCTACGCTCGATCGCCATCGTCACGGTGATCGCCATCGGGGTCTCCATCTCACTGTCGGTCGGCGGATTTGACCTTTCCGTCGGTTCTACCGCGTCACTGGCCAACGCCCTGGTGGTTTCGCTGTTTGTCTGGTACGGCTTCGGCACTACCGGCGCGATTGTGCTGACGTTGCTGATTTGCACGCTGGTCGGTTTGTTCAACGCTTTCCTGATCGTGGTGCTGAAAATTCCCGATATGCTGGCAACCCTGGCCAGCCTGTTTGTGATCCAGGGCGTGGCGATGACCTACAGCTACGGCGGATCCATCACCCAAAATATGCTGCTGCCGAACGGTGACATGGCAGAAGGCCTGATCCCGGAGATTTTCTCGTCTTTGGGCCAGGTGCCGGTGATCGTGCTGATTATGCTGGCGGTCACCGTTGTGGTGCAGCTGTTTCTGTCGCTGACCAAGCATGGCCGCCGCATGTACGCCATCGGCGGTAATCCGGAAGCGGCACGCCTGTCGGGCATTCGCACCGTACGTTACAGGGTTGCTGCCTATGTCATTTCTGCCCTGCTGGCCTCGCTTGGCGGCATACTGCTGGCGTCACGTATTGGTTCGTCGCAGGTCAATGCCGGTGGCGGTTATCTGATGGATGCGGTCGCCGCCGCCTACATTGGTTTTTCGCTGGCCGGCTCCGGCAAACCGAACGCGCTCGGCACGCTGGTCGGTGCGGTGATCCTCGGCGTACTGCAAAACGGCCTGGTAATGCTCTCCGTCCCCTACTACGCGATGGACATTATCAAAGGCCTGGTGCTGGCCCTGGCGTTGGCAATTACCTACATCCAGAAACGCTGATTCTGCCCGGCGCACGCCCTGCTGCGCCGGTTTTCCCCTCAATTCATCAATTCATACGTTAGTTCCCCTTTCCTTTTATAAGCATACAAATGATACGAATTATCATTTGCGTTTACATTTTGTTTGAAATCCTTACAATGGCCTGACGAAATACTGACGGAACGACGATCTTCGCAACGACGGAGCCCGTTTCTACTTATTATTCAAACCGTTAAAACGACACTTTGTCGATTTACATCAGACCAGGAAAGGTTTGCCTCATGGAAAAGCCACGTTATAACCAGCTCACCGCACTGATTATTGCCTCACTCGGCAGCGCCGGCGCGTTCGCCGCACCGCAGAATGACGCTCAGGACACCATGGTGGTGACCGCCTCCGGTTTCCAGCAAAAAATCCAGGACTCCCCCGCCTCTATCTCGGTGATCCCGCGCCAACAGATTGAAGACAAAGCCTACCGTGACATTACCGACGCGTTGAAAGACGTACCGGGCGTGGTGGTAACCGGCGGGGCCAGCAACAGCGATATCAGCATCCGCGGCATGTCCTCTAAATACACCCTGATCCTGGTCGATGGCAAACGCGTGGACACCCGTGGCACCCGCCCGAACAGCGATAACTCGGGTATTGAGCAGGGCTGGCTGCCGCCGCTGGAAGCCATTGAGCGCATTGAAGTGGTGCGCGGCCCGATGTCTTCGCTGTACGGTTCTGACGCCATGGGCGGCGTGATCAACGTGATCACCCGCAAAACCTCCAATACCCAGGGCTGGAAAGGTTCATTGCACGGCGATGCCACCTTCCAGGAGAACAGCAACTCCGGCGATCTGTTCCAGACTAACGCCTACGCTTCCGGTCCGCTGATTGAAGGCCTGCTGGGTCTGCGGGTCAATGGCCTGCTGTCCCGCCGCGCCGAGGACCAAATCCTCAATGGCTACAGCGAGCAGCGCATGCGCAGTGGCACCGCGGTATTCAACCTGACGCCAAACGAACAGAACGATTTTGATTTCGAAATTGGCCGCTCTTTGCAGGATCGTGACAGTACGCCGGGCAAATCCATGGCGACTGAAAACTGCCGTAACAATAAATGCACGGCTAACAGCGCCAGCGACAGCCTCTACACCCGGACCAACTACGCCGTAACCCATAACGGTTATTACGACTTCGGCAATACCACCAGCTACATTCAGCGCGAAGAAACCAATAACCCGGGCCGCGACATGAAGATGTACAACACTATCTTCAATACGCAAACCCAGTTTGACCTCGGCGACCATATGCTGAATCTCGGCGGCCAGTACCGTTACGAAAAATTGAGCGACGGTGGCAATCAGTTGGCAGCAGCGGATGGGTTGAACAAACTGACGCGCTGGAGCTGGGCGCTGTTTGCCGAAGACGAATGGGCGATGACCAACGATTTCAGCCTGACCAGCGGCATCCGTATGGATCAGGACCAGAACTACGGCAACCACTGGACACCGCGCATGTACGGCGTCTGGCACCTGGCCGAGCAATGGACGCTGAAAGGCGGCGTTTCTGCCGGTTACCGTTCACCGGATCTGCGTCAATCCTCAGCCAATTGGGGGCAAATCACCGGCGGTGGCCGCACTTCAATCATCATCGGCAATCCGGACCTGCAGCCAGAAAAAAGCCTGAGCGAAGAGATCGGGGTGATGTGGGATAACCAGCAAAACCTGAACGCCGGCGTTACCCTGTTTAACACCGACTTCAAAGATAAAATTACCGAAGTGCGCCGCTGCGACAGCGGCGACGGCGACGCGCAATGCATGATCGGCGACACGCCTTATTACTTTATCAGCGACCGTACTAACGTCGATAAAGCCAATATGCGTGGCGTAGAGGCCACCTTTGGCTGGCAAATCAGCAAAGACTGGAAGTGGAACACCAACTACACCTATACCTCATCAGAGCAAAAAAGTGGGGATTTCCAGGGCAAACCACTGAACCAGATGCCGAAGCATATGGTTAACAGCGTGCTGGACTGGCAGGCCACTCACGACGTCAGCCTGTGGTCGCGCGTTAACTTCCGCAGTAAGACATCGGACTACATGAGCCGAGCATCGATGGCCAAGAGCACGCCGTCTTACACCTTTGTTGACGCTGGTCTTAGCTACCAGGCGAATAAAAACCTGCAGGTTACCGGCGGGGTTTACAACATCCTCGATAAAACCGTGGATTACGATAACTACAATACCGTGTTGGATGGCCGTCGTTACACCGTCGGCATGACCTACAACTTCTGATGCGATAAAAAAGGCCCCGAGATCGGGTAATGCCGGTCAGTTAAGTACAGTTCTGAATATGAATGTACGACGTTGTTTAAGTGGGCGTCCCCCTCTCCCGAGGGAGAGGGCCGGGGTGAGGGGCTTTCGCGTTAGTATGTATCCCCTCACCCTAACCCTCTCCCAAAGGAGAGGGAACAATTCAAACCACCGGCTGGTTCACCAATCCGTCGATCAACACCTGCGGGGTGCCCTGCGAACAACGCTCAATACGTCCGCGAACGCCATAAACCCGCGCCAAACTCTGCGGCGTGATCACCTCTTCCGGCGCACCGTCGGCAATCAATTCACCGTCCTGCAGCATCAACACATGATCGCCATGGCGCAGAGCTATATTGATGTCATGCACCACCACCACGGTGATGATATTGCGTTTACGCGTCTCTTTGCGCACCAAATCCATCACATGGAACTGGTAGTTAAGATCGAGCGCGCTCAGCGGTTCATCCAGCAACAGCAGCGAAGGCTGACGGATCAGTGATTGCGCCAGGCCAACCAGCTGTTTCTGGCCGCCGGAAAGCTGGTCGAGGTAGCTCAGCGCCAAATGTGCGATGCCAAGCTGCTCGAGCAATACCATAACCTCCGACTCGCTACCGGCGTTGCTGCGGCCGCCCGAGGCGCGTTGCGCCACAATGATCGACTCCAGCACGTGCAAATGCACTCCGGCAGGCAACGATTGCGGCAAATACACCACTTTCTCGGCCCGACGGGCAAAGGGCATCTGCATCAGATCGATATCATCGAGCCACAGTTGCCCCTGCGCCGGGTTCAGCCCGGCCAGCGAGCGCAGCAGCGTCGACTTGCCGCTGCCGTTCGGCCCCAGCAGCACGGTGATTTGGCCACGTGGCAACATTGGTACCGCCAAATTGCCGATCACCTGGCGCTTCGGATAACCGGCGGAGAAATGCTCGATACGCAATCCCTGGCTCATACATTCCCCCGATGACGCAGAATAATACTCAGGAAGAACGGCACACCCACCAGCGAGGTGACGATGCCGACCGGAATGATGATCCCCGGGATCAGGTTTTTCGAGGCCACTGAGGCCATCGACAGCACCAGTGCGCCAATCAACGCACTGGCCGGCAGATAGAAACGATGATCTTCACCGAAAATCATGCGGGCGATATGTGGCGCTACCAGACCGATAAAACCAATCGGGCCAACAAATGCCACCGCCAATGCGGAAAGAATACTGATACGCAGCAAGGTGGTCAGGCGCAGGCGGCGCACGTCGATGCCGAAGCTCACCGCCCGATCCTCACCCAGACGCAACGCGGTCAACTTCCACGAGCTCATCATCGACAACGGCAGCAGCACGGCAAATACGCCGAGCAGGATGCCCAGTTTGTCCCAGGAGGCGCGGGCCAGACTACCCATCGTCCAGAACACCAGCCCCTGCAGCGTATCTTCGCTGGCAATAAACTGCATCATGGAGACCAGCGCGTTAAAGGTGAACACCAGCGCAATCCCGAACAGCACCACCCCGGAGGTGGCAACCCTTGTCCAGCGAGTAATGCCGTCCAGCATCAATGCGGCAAACAAGGCGAAAATAAACGCATTGGCGGAAATAAACCACTGGTCAGGAATACCCGGCACGCCAATCCCCAGCACAATGGCCAGTGCCGCGCCGAAAGCGGCGGCAGAAGAAACCCCGAGGGTAAAGGGGCTGGCAAGCGGGTTATTCAGGATGGTTTGCATTTCTGCCCCGGCCAGGCCAAGCGCAAACCCCACCACCACGGCCATCAAGGCGTAAGGCAAACGGATATCCCAGACAATCACCCGCGTACCGGCATCTGCAGCCGCAGGATCAATCAGCGTTTGCCACAGGGAGGACAGCGAAAGTCCGGATGGCCCCAGGGTAAAATCCAGCAGCAGCGAACCCAAAATTGCCAATGCCAACACCCCCATCATCAATAAACGGTGGCGGAGAATATGGTGATAACGCCCCATAACGTTGACGTCGGGTTGCCCCTTGGCGTCAGACAGAGGATCGGTGGATACGCTCATTATTTCGGATACCTGTTACGACAATGACCATGGCGGCGCGCCAGACGGCCGCTTGAACGGGATAAGCAGCCGATAACAATAAAGCAAACGATAATACTTATCAATCATACCAATAGCTATTACCTGCCATGTTAATGTGTAACGCTTTATTTTATAAGGCTATTAGCCAATCAGGTCCGACAAGCTTCCGATGGCGCACAGGGTTAATAATTCCGAAAGTTTGACCGCCCCGCGCCCGACTATGACAAATTGCAACAAAACCACATAGAATCCAAAGCCAGACCGGCAAAGGGTGTACCAGGCACCTTATGCCGGATATTTAGGGCCCGTTAGCGGGCCCTTTACTAAAGAGGCCGCCATGAGAAGTCGCTCCCCAACGTTAACGCCTAAAAAACCTGCGCTACTGAATTGGCTGCTACAAAGTTCGCATCAGGCTGATAACGCCCAATTTCAACGCCAAATGCGGCTTACGCTGGTGCCATCCCCCACCACTCCCTGGCTGAATGCCGCCGGTGTGGCACTGCTGCTGCTGGCGTATGGCTGGCTGAGCAACCTGGCAATCGCGGCTGCACTGCTGGCATTGCTGGCATTACTGACCGCCGGGCGCTGGTGGCTGGCGCGCGTCACTCCCCCTATCAGGCCAACAGCCATGCTGGTGACGGTACTGCTGTGGTGTGCACTGGTGGGCGCAATTGCACTGCTGGCGATGCTTTCAGGCCGCATGCTACTGATCCTGTCCGCCGGCCTGTTGATCACCGCGCTGGCATTCTGGCTGATGCAGCGTCATGCCGCCGCCCCGCGTTTTGCCCTGCTGGAAATTATGCTGCTGACCCTGCCCTATCTGTTGGCCGCACCGCTGTCACGCGTACAAAATCTGTTTTTACTGGCGGATATCATCCCGCTGTGGCTGCTGCTGGCTTATGGACTGATCGCGTTTTACCATCGTCAGGTCGCACAATACGTCACCCTCACCGCAGAAAAACAAAAAGCGGCCCATCGGGATCATTTGACCGGTTTCCTTAACCGCGCAGGCGGTGAAGCGGTGATGCAAGAAATTTGCCATCCCGCCACGACGATCCACCCGCTATCTCACCTGTTTATTATCGAATTCACCCCACTGGCGGCCCTCTACCAGAGCCACGGGGTGCTGATCGGCGATGACGTGTTACGCACCATCGGCGAGCGCCTGAAAATGCTGGTGCGCCCGAGCGATTTTGTCTGCCGCTATAGCGGTGGTCAGTTTCTGATCCTGGTGCACGGTCTGCCTTACGGTTCCGAAGGCGAATTTTTGGCGCGTATCGTTCCACCGTTGGAGGTGCCTTACGACTTTGGCGCATTCGGTGAGGTGACGTTGCGGTTGAATACCGGAGTACTGGCGTTAACCCAGGATTATAAAACGGTAGCAAGCCTGATGACGGCGGCGCAGCAAGCGCTGGGGATAAAAGGAAAGGATTAGTTTCAGGCTGCGGCCGAACGGTCAGCTGCAGCCTGAAATTTAACGGCTATAGACAGGGATTACTTCACGTCCATTTTCGGGAATTCCATTTCGCTGTACTTCACGACACGGGTGCCGCGCGTCAGCTTGTAGCCGAACCAGATAATCAGGAACAGCGGCAGACCGATATAAGTTGCGGTCACGCCGTACCAATCGATGCGGTCTTGCAGGAACGCCTGATAGTTCTGCCCCAGCGTGATAATCAGGCACAGGACAAACGCAAAGATTGGGCCCAGCGGGAAGAAACCGGAACGGTAAGGTAAATCGTTCAGATCACGCCCCTGGATCATATAGCCGCGACGGAAACGGTAATGACTGATGGCAATCCCCAACCAGGCGATAAAGCCGGTCATCCCCGAGGTGTTCAGCAACCACAGATAAACCGACTGGTTGCCGAACATTGAGCTGAGGAAGCACAGGCCCGCCACCACGGTAGTGGCGTACAGCGCGTTGCGTGGCACCCCGCCCTTCGACAGTTTGGCGAAAATACGCGGCGCTTTGCCTTCCGATGCCAGGGTAAACAGCATGCGGGTGGATGCGTACATTCCAGAGTTACCGGCGGACAGCACCGCCGTCAGGATCACCGCATTCATCACCGCCGCCGCCGACAGCAGGCCGGCGTGCTGGAAGACCAGCGTGAACGGGCTGACGCTGATGTCTTTCACATCGTTACGCAGCAGGCTCGGATCGGTATAAGGAATGATCAGGCTGATAATCAAAATGGCGAAGATATAGAACAGCAGGATACGCCAGAACACCTGACGCACAGCGCGCGGGATGTTTTTGCCCGGGTTTTCCGACTCGCCGGCCGCGATGCCGATAAGCTCGGTCCCCTGGAACGAGAAGCCGACTATCATCGCCACGCCTATCATCGCCGAGAAGCCCCCGGCAAACGGCGCATCGCCAATAGTCCAGTTCTGCCAGCCCGCGTGCTCGCCCCCCTTGAGGATGCCGAAGATCATCAGCACGCCGATACCGATAAAGATAATGACGGTGGTCACTTTGATCAGCGAGAACCAGTATTCCGCTTCACCGAAGCCTTTGACCGAGATGTAGTTCAACAGGAACATCAGGCCGAGGAACAGCGCGCTCCAGATCCAGCCCGGCGCATCCGGGAACCAGTAGGTCATCACCAACTGCGAAGCCACCAGGTCAACGGCGATGGTCACCGCCCAGTTGTACCAGTAGTTCCAGCCCAGCGCGAAACCAAAGCCTTCTTCTACGTATTTGGCACCGTAGGTGGAGAAAGAGCCGGACACCGGCATAAAGGCTGCCAATTCGCCCAGGCTGGTCATCAGGAAGTAAACCATCAGTCCGATCAGCGCGTAAGACAGCAGTGCCCCGCCCGGACCGGCCTGAGAAACCGTAGCGCCAGAGGCGACAAACAGACCGGTGCCGATAGAGCCACCAATAGCAATCATGGTTAAGTGCCGAGCTTTCAGCTCGCGGCGTAATCCGGGCACTGCTTGCTCCGATGTTGTTTTTATATCCTGCTGAGCCATTCTTACCCTATCTGCTGGTCAAAAAAAATGAGGGCGGATTGTAACAAATACCCGCCGGCGAACTAATAACATTCCACTGATATAAGATAGCTTCATAATTCAGGGCTAATTATTAGCGACAGGCCAGAATACCTTACTTACTGTCATTAATGTGACAGGGAGCAGCTTTTTATGCTTTTTTACTACTTTCGGAGACGCTATTGAGGCTGAAACCCACAGTATCCGAGAAAACGCTGCAGCGCGTTGGAGATATGCTTTTGCCGGTGATGGATCAGATAAAGGGTGCGCATCAACGGCGGTAACGGGATATTCAGCTCCACCAGCACGCCACTGGCCAACTGTTCGCCAATCACACGCCGCGACAGGCAACTGATCCCCATGCCGTGGCGAACCGCATGTTTGATCGCTTCCGAATTACCCAGTTCCATCACCAGTTGGAAGTGCGGCAAGTGCGCCAGCAGCAGATGATGCAGCACCTCGCGCGTTCCCGAGCCACCCTCACGCAGGATCCAGGGGGCTGTGGCCAGCATTTCCAGGGTCAGCGGTTGCCCGGCCAATGGGTTGTCCGGCGCGGCAAATACCACCAATTCATCTTCCAGCCACGGCAGAGTGATCAGTTCCGGCATATGACAAGGGCCTTCAATCAGTCCCAGGTCGACGCGGAAATCCGCCACAGCGCCGATCACGTCCTGGCTGTTGCCGACGTTCAGTTCCAACGGTGAAGCGGGGAAATCATGCCGATAATGGGCGATCATCTCCGGCAGCATATAGTTGCCGATGGTGCTGCTGGCACTGATGCGCAATGCGCCGCCGTCATGGCGGAACAGTTGTTCAATCTCCCCCGCCTGCTCCAGCAGTGCCAGCGCCTTCGGGTACAGCAACCTGCCATGCTCATTAATGACCAAACGCTTGCCCACGCGGTCAAACAACTGCACGCCCAATTGCCCTTCCAGATCGGCCAGCGCGGCGCTGACCGCCGATTGTGATAACGCCAGAACTACCGAAGCCTGCGTGGTCGAACCGCTCTTAAGCACTTCGGTAAACACTTCCAATTGACGTAAGGTGATATGCATAGCGTCTCGGTTTTAAGCAAAGGTGACATCGAAAAAAGTCACTGAAATTAATGCAAAATCTGCGCTGCTGACCGGCAACAACGCACAGGGTGAATACTATTAATGGTACCACGTTTGCAGAAATCAGCATGAAAGCCGCCCATGTCGATTAACCACTTATTCAGATAGGTTATAACCATATAATCAATTTCTCTTTTATGCAGCCAGAACGTAGTCTGTGCTCAAGATTTTGATTAAAAGGGCTGACTTATGGCGACCAATACCACACAGAATTTCCCCACTCGGCAATTTGCCCTGTTCGGTTTACCTCACCTGATCCCAGGGCTGCTGTTGACCGGGGCTATCACCGCGTTAGCCGTCTGGATTGGTGATATTCCATGGGTGGCCGGACTGGGGCTGGGAGCGCTGACGCTGGCGATTTTACTCGGCATTGTGGTAGGTAATACGCTGTATCCCTGGTTACAGCCCAGCTCTCACAGCGGCGTTCAGTTCGCCAAACAGCGCCTGCTGCGGTTGGGCATTATCCTTTACGGCTTCCGCCTGACGTTTCAGCAAATTGCCGACGTGGGCACTACCGGTATCATCATTGATGCGTTAACGCTCACCACCACTTTCCTGCTCGCCTGCTGGTTGGGCAAGAAAGTGTTTGGCCTCGACACTCATACCACCATGCTGATCGGTGCCGGCAGCAGCATCTGCGGTGCGGCTGCGGTCATGGCTACCGAACCGGTACTGAAAGCCGATGCCAATAAGGTGGCGGTCGCCGTGAGCACCGTGGTGGTGTTCGGTACGCTGGCGATCTTTGCCTACCCTTGGCTGTACCATCTGAACGAGCAATTCCAATGGCTGCCGTTTAATCAGGAAAGCTTCGGTATCTTCACCGGTTCGACCATCCACGAAGTGGCACAGGTCGTCGCCGCCGGGCATGCCATCGGGCCGGATGCTGAAAACGCTGCGGTAATCTCCAAAATGATCCGCGTAATGATGCTGGCCCCCTTCCTGGTCGTACTTTCAGGGTTTATCAGCCGCAGCCGTAGCACTGACAACAGCGGTGAGAAAGCAGAAAAGTCTGCCATTACCATTCCCTGGTTTGCCGTGCTGTTTATCGCCGTCGCCGGGCTGAACTCGTTCAACCTGATCCCGGCTACGCTGGTAAAACATCTGATTACTGCGGATACCTGGATGCTGGCGATGGCCATGGCGGCGCTGGGATTGACCACCCACATCAGCGCAGTGCGCCAGGCGGGGGTAAAACCGATTCTGCTGGCCACCCTGTTGTTCATCTGGCTGATTGTCGGCGGCGGTGCGATTAACCTGCTGGTACAACACTTCCTCTGATTCACGCCGCGATTATTCCACTACCTCAGGCCCGCCATCGCGGGCCTGAACTTTTTCAGCCATTCAATCCTTGCGCTATCAATGCCATAATGACGCCGATTACACAGGAGAATGAAAATGAAGTTTGTCGGTGCACATGTCAGCGCGTCAGGCGGCGTGGATCAGGCGGTTATCCGCGCGCACGAATTAGAGGCGACCGCATTCGCCCTGTTCACTAAAAATCAGCGTCAATGGAAAGCAGCGCCGCTGCCTGCCGATGTGATTGATAAATTCAAGAGCGCCTGCGCGCAATACGGTTACGGCCCAGGACAGATCCTGCCGCACGACAGCTACCTGATTAATCTCGGCCACCCGGTGACCGAGGCATTGGAAAAATCCCGCGAAGCCTTTCTTGATGAGATGCAGCGTTGTGAGCAACTGGGGCTGACGCTGCTGAACTTCCATCCTGGCAGCCATCTGCTGCAAATTGACGAAGACAAATGCCTGGCACGCATCGCTGAATCCATCAACCTGGTGCTGGATAAAACCAGCGGTGTGACAGCGGTGATCGAAAATACCGCCGGTCAGGGCAGTAATCTGGGCTTTAAGTTTGAACATTTGGCGGCGATCATCGACGGCGTGGAAGACAAAAGCCGCGTCGGCGTCTGCATCGACACCTGTCACGCTTTTGCCGCCGGTTACGATCTGCGTACCGAGGAAACCTGCGAACAGACCTTTAAGGAACTCGGTGAGGTGGTGGGCTTCAACTATTTGCGCGGTATGCACCTGAACGACGCCAAAAGCGAATTCGGCAGCCGCGTTGACCGTCACCACAGCCTGGGTGAGGGCAACATCGGTAAAACGGTGTTCAGCTACATCATGCGCGACCCGCGCTTCGACAATATCCCGCTGATCCTGGAAACGGTGAACCCGGATATCTGGGCGGAAGAGATCGCCTGGCTAAAAGCCCAGCAGTAGTTGTCGCAATAAAAAACCGGAGCCTGGACTCTAATGCCGGTCAGTTAAGCAAAGTTCTGAATAAGAATGTACGACGTTGTTTAAGTGGGCGTCCCCCTCTCCCGAGGGAGAGGGCCGGGGTGAGGGGCTTTCGCGTTAGTATGTATCCCCTCACCCTAACCCTCTCCCAAAGGAGAGGGAACAATATCACCTTAACTTACAAGCATTAGAGTCTGGACTCCGGTTTTTTTATTACCAACGCTAATCTTAAGCCACGCTGGCCGCCGGGACGTCAGCACGTTTCAGCAGTGCGTAAGACACGCCCGCCAAGAGCGTACCGGCGATAATCGCCACCAGATACAGCAATACCGGAGTGATTGCGCCCGGGATCAGCAGCACGAACAACCCGCCGTGCGGCGCCATCAGTTTGGCACCAAACGCCATGGACAGCGCACCGGTCAGCGCGCCACCAGCGATGCAGCATGGCAGCACGCGCATCGGGTCACGGGCAGCGAACGGGATCGCGCCTTCGGAGATAAAGCACAGGCCCAACACCAGCGCCGCTTTCCCGCCTTCCTGTTGTGACTTGTCGAACTTGCGACGCGCCAGCAGCGTTGCCAACCCCATCGCCAGCGGTGGCACCATACCGGCAGCCATAATCGCAGCCATCGGCGCATACACCGAAGAACTCAGCAACGCCACGCCAAAAGCATAGGCCGCCTTGTTGACCGGGCCACCCATATCGGTACACATCATGGCACCGAGGATTGCGCCCAGCAGCACCGCGTTAGCGGTACCCAGTGACTGCAACCAATGGGTCAGACCTTCCATGATTTTCGCCACCGGCGTACCGACGATGAAGATCATGATCAGACCCACGATCAGGCTGGCAACCAGCGGAATGATCAGGATCGGCTTCAGCGCTTCCATACTCTGCGGCAAACGCAGTTTGGTGCTGATAAATTTGGCGACATAACCCGCCAGGAAACCGGCAATGATACCGCCGAGGAAACCGGCTCCGGTGCTTACTGCCAACATGCCGCCAATCAACCCCGGCGTCAGGCCCGGACGGTCAGCAATTGAGAAAGCGATAAAACCGGCCAGTACAGGCACCATCAGTGCAAAGGCCGAACCCCCACCGATCTGCATCAGTGCCGCCGCCAGCGTGCCTTTGACTTCGAACGCCTTGATACCGAATACGAACGACAGTGCGATACACAGACCGCCCGCCACCACCATTGGCAGCATATAAGACACACCGGTCAACAGGTGGCGATAAGGCCCGGCACTCTCTTTCTTCTTGCCGGCCGCGGCCGGAGCACCGCTTTTCTGCGGCTGGAAAATCTCGGCTTCGGCCTGCGCCTTGTCCAGTTCCTGCGCGGTTTTCTTTAACGCCAGCCCGGTAGAGGTGCGATACATTGGCTTGCCGGCAAATTTCTCCAGATCCACTTCGATATCGGCCGCCACAATCACCAGATCCGCCGCCGCCACTTCTTCTGGCGTAATGGCATTACCGGCACCCACGGAACCGCGGGTTTCAACCTTCACCCACCAGCCGCGTTTTTTGGCTTCGCTCTCAATCGCCTCGGCCGCCATAAAGGTATGCGCCACACCGGTTGGACAAGCGGTGATCGCCACAATGCGTTTTTGACCCGCCGCTTTGACCGGTTCAGCCGTTGCCGGTGCCTGCCAGGCTTTTGCCTCGGCTATGGCCTGCGTCAGGAAGGCTTCCGGCTCACGCACCGCGTGTTCCACATCGCCCACATAAACCCGCTTGCCGTTCAGCGCGGCGTCAGCAGGCGCAGATTGCCCCGCCACCACCACCAGTTCAGCCTCATCCGGGGACTCCACCAGCGTCAGGCCGGCCTTCGCTGCAGCAGCGCCGAGCATGCGTTTCGCCAGGTGACCACGCGCCTGCCCCAGCGAACTGTCTATCATCAGCAGTGTTTTCATTCTGCCTCCCGCTATTGATTAAAAGGTTTCAGGTCGACACGCGCCATCATCGCGGCCAACTGTGGACGGTCGGTCACGCCAACGTTGCTCTGGCTGACGGCCAGCGCAGCTACGGCAGTAGCCAAACGCAAAGTATGTTCACTGGATTCGCGCATCAGCAGGCCATAAATCAGGCCGCCGACCATCGAGTCACCGGCACCAACGGTACTGACCACTTCGCAGGCCGGTGGCTTGGCGATCCAGGCGCCGGAAGCATTGACCCACAGCGCCCCTTCGGCACCGAGAGAAATCACCACGTGAGCAATGCCCTGATCGCGCAGCGCATGTGCGGCCTCAACCACGTCAGCCAACTGTGGCAACGGGCGACCGGCCCAGATTTCCAGCTCGCGACGATTGGGTTTCACCAACCATGGCGCGGCTTTCAAGCCGGCAACCAAGGCTTCACGGCTGCTGTCGAAAATGATGCACGGGCACTGAGCACGCAGGCGGATCATCCAGTCGGTAAAGGCATCGGGATCAACCCCCGCCGGCAGACTACCGCTCACTGCCACCATATCGAACTGGCCGAGCCAGCTCAGGGAGTCGGTCACGAAACGTTCCCAATCCTGACCACTCACCTCAAAGCCGGAGAAGTTGAAATCTGTCACTTCACCGTCTTTTTCCGTCAGCTTGACGTTAATGCGGGTGCGGCCCGGTACCACCTGGAAGCGGTTGGCAATGCCCAGATCGCTGAACAGCAGCTGGAAGCCATCCTGGTTATCTTTGCCCAGGAAACCGCCCACAGTGACATCAATGCCCAAATCTTTCAGCACCTTGGCGACGTTAATGCCTTTTCCGGCGGCGTGCAGACCGGCGGTTTTGACCAGATTAACTTCACCGCGCTCGATCTCCGGGCAGAAGCCCACCAGATCGTAAGCCGGATTCAGGGTAATTGTTGCTACTCTTCTGCTCATGCTGCGCCCTCGCCCAGTCCTTCGTTAATCGCTTCACCGATCGCCTTCAGCGCCGCTTCAGCATCTTCACCCTTGGCGGTAAAGCGCAGGTGATGTCCTTTTTTAACGCCCAACGCCACGACCTTCATCAGGCTGCGTCCGTTGGCCGGTTTGCCACTGCCATCCAGATTGGTGACGGTAATTTCGCTCTCGAACTTCTTGATTACGTTGACCAGCGCCGTCCCCGGACGGGCATGCAGGCCGTGTTCGTTACGAATGACGTACTCGGCACTCAGGGTGGTATTTTCTTCTTCGACCTCACTGGTCAGCAATGCCAGCACGGTGATGGCATCGGCGTTCAGCAAGCGTTCAGCTTTATTTGCCAACAGCAGGTCACTCAGGTAGTTCAGCACCGCCAGCGGTTGCTGGTCAGCCACCGACAGCGTCAGCAGCAGCGCAACTTTCTCGCCGTCTTCGTCAAACGCCTGCACCGGACGGCTCAGGGTGGCTGCGCTGGTCAGATTGCCTTCGGTGCTGTCGCTCAGCCAAATGCCCTGCCCCAAATTCAGTGGCTTGCGGGTAATGACGTCGCTGACGAACTGGGCGTTGACCGCACCGATCTTCTGCAAACGACCGGCATTCAGCGCCTGCAGCGTCATCAGGCTGTCGGCGGCCACATCGAGCACGATCAGAGAAGCGTCAAATTTGAATTCTGCCGTCAGCTTTTCGCCCATCAGCAGGCTGCGCAGCTCTTCTGTCGAGGTGGTTTTCGCCAACTGTTCGGCTACGCTGTCGTCGCTCAGCACGTGTGTCAGCTGGCGTAACAGCGCCAGGTGTTCGTCGGAGCGGGCGGCAATGCCGATCACCACAAAGGCGGTTTGGCCTTCGCCCCACTCAATGCCCTGCGGGAACTGGAATACCTGTACGCCGGTATTCAGCACCAGTTCACGGGTATCGGTAGTGCCGTGCGGGATGGCGATGCCGTTACCCAAATAGGTGGAGGTTTGCAGCTCGCGCTGCAGCATGCCGTCCACGTAGGCGGCGCTGACGCAGCCGGCTTCGGTCAGTGCGGCGGCAACCTGCTGGATGGCTGCCTGCTTGCTGCCGGCAGTTGCGCCCAGGTGAATATCTTGCGGTGACAACTGGAACATGATTTTCCTCTCCTGCTGAATTGAATCGTTTCAGCTTTATTGGGAAAAAGGAGCGTTATCGGTACGGAATCATCGCGCCCATAACGCTGAAACGTTTCAAGGAGTGTGTGAGCAGCACCGGCTGAAAGCAAGTTTTCTCAAAATTGATGTGATAGATTTTTGACCTCACGCACACTTTTCCCGAAGGGTTATCCGTCGCGGCGCTAAAATGACATACTAAGCTGAAATTTTGCTGACGGAGACAAGCATGACTGTAGTGGCGGGCGTAGGGGTGATCATCGTAAATGCACAAGGGGAAATATTACTGGGGAAACGCTGCGGTCAGCACGCGCCTTTCTGGTCGATTCCCGGCGGGCATCTGGATGCCGGTGAAACCTTTGAACAGTGCGCTCAGCGTGAGATTGCCGAAGAAACCGGGCTGACCATCGCCCCACCCACTTTTATCGGTATCAGCAATAATCTGCAAACCTGGCGCGCCGAGGGAAAGCATACGATATCCGTCTGTTTACTGACGCAGCATCCCGGTGGCACCCCTGAACTCAAAGAACCAGAAAAATGTGCAGAATGGCGTTGGTGCTCTCCGAATAAGTTACCGGAACCCCACTTCGAAGCCAGCCGTAACGCCATTAACCTCTGGCAAACAGGCCAGGCCTACCAGCCGCCGAAATAGCCTTTTCGTTCAGTATTTTTTATATCTGTCCGTGATCTGAATCATGGGCTGATAAAGACACATAAAAAATGCGTTATATAATCCAGAATATAACGCTGTAAAATCCCTCAAATGGCCATTTTTCTGCTAAAAATAACCCTATAGTATTAGATGTCATTGCTAATGTTACCTATACTTCCTCAAGTATGTCGGCGCTCGGCCGGCACTTTTTTTGGCAAGGTTTTCCTTGGTATTTCATAATTATAAGTGGGTTCAATATGACCAATAAATTCACTGGCTTGATAAGAAAGCACCGCTGGGGATGGCTGTGGCTTTTGCTGTTGGGGATTATCCTCGGAGCAGCATTATTGGCGGGTACCGCCACGGTATTCCACAAAACCAGCGACACCGCCTTCTGTGTGTCCTGTCATACCATGCAACAACCGCTGGCCGAATATCAGGGCAGCATTCACTTCCAGAATACCAAGGGCATCCGCGCTGAATGCGCCGACTGCCACGTCCCACACGAACCGCTCGATTACCTGTGGACCAAGATCCGCGCGGTAAAAGATATTTATGGCGAGATGGTGGGCACTATCGATACGCCAGAAAAATATGAGGCGCATAAGCTGGCCATGGCCCAGTCGGTATGGAAAACGCTGAAAGAAAGCGATTCCGCCACCTGCCGTTCATGCCACAGCTTTGATGCCATGGACATCACCGCCCAACGGCCTGAAGCGCGTATTCAGCATCCGGTGGCTATCAAGCAGGGCGAAACCTGTATCGATTGCCATAAAGGAGTCGCGCACATTCTGCCGGACATGAGCGGTGCCGCCCAGGCCGGTGCAGCCGAACTGGCGAAGGCCGCGGCTGAAACCTCACCTACCGCCACCACGCTGTACACCATTGCCACTGAACCCTTCTTCCTGAAACCGGACGACAGCCACAATGCCGGCAACCTGATGCCATCCACCGAAGTTCAGGTGGTGAAACAGGAAGGCGACAAGGTGCTGGCCAACGTCACCGGCTGGCAGCAGGACGGCGTCAGTGAGGTGTTCTATGCCGCACAGGGCAAACGTATCCTCAGCGTGCTGCTGGGTGAAGACGCTCGCAAACTGCTGAAAACCGGCACCACCATGACCGATGCCGAAACCGGCCTGGTGTGGCACCAGGTTTCCCTGCAGGTCTGGCTGCCGCGCAAACAACTGATCGACGATCAGCAAAAAATCTGGCGTTACACCGCAGATATGATGTCGGCCAACTGCACCGGCTGTCACGGCCTGACCGCCCTAGATCGCTTCAACGCCAACCAGTGGATCGGCGTAATTAAAGGCATGGCTCCACGCACCTCGCTGACGCAGGAACAACTGCGCGTTCTGACACAATACGTGCAGAAACACGCCAGTGACATGCAGCCAACCAAACCTGCCAAGCTTTAAGGGAGAAGCGAAATGAGCAAATATCAACAACAAGCGTTAAAAATGAGCCGCCGCCGCTTCCTGACCGGTGCTACCGCATTGGCCGCCGCCCCGTTGCTGGCAGGCCTGTGGCCCAAGTCAGCGCTGGCGCAGGCCATCAGCCAGGCGCTGCCGCAATTTGTGGTGCTGCGTCAGGCGCAAAAAGGCATTCTGACCGGCGCACACTGGGGCGCTTTTGAAGCCATAGTGCAGGACGGCAAAATGGTCGGCGTGCAGCCGGTCAAGGACGATCCTTACCCGAACGAACTGATCACCATGGCGCCCTACCAGGTACATGCCGAAAACCGCATCAAATATCCGATGGTGCGTAAAAGCTGGCTGGAAGGCGGGCCCGGCAGCCATACCGAGCTGCGCGGCCGCGACGAATGGGTACGCGTCAGCTGGGACAAGGCGATTGAACTGGTTTGTGGCGAGATCACCCGTCTGCAAAAAGATCACGGCCCGCAGTCAATCTATGCCGGTTCCTATGGCTGGAAGAGCGTCGGCATGCTGCATAACAGCCGCACGCTGCTGCAACGCCTGATGAACCTGACCGGCGGTTTCCTCGGCTATGCCGGTGACTATTCTACCGGTGCGGCGCAGGTGATCATGTCGCACGTAGTGGGTTCGATGGAGGTTTACGAGCAGCAAACCGCCTGGCCCAACGTGATTGAAAACAGCCAACTGGTGGTGATGTGGGGCTGTAACCCGATGATCACGCTGAAAAACAGCTGGAACGTGCCGGATCACTACGGCCAGACTGGTTTTGAGGCGTTGAAGAAAAAAGGCACCCGCGTCATCAGCATCGATCCGGTGCACAACGACAGCGCCAAATTTGTCGGCGCGCAGTGGATTGCTCCGCGCCCTTATACGGACGGCGCCATGCTGATCGGCATCGCCCATACGTTGCTGACCGAGAAACTGCATAACCCGGACTTCCTGAAAACCTACACCGTCGGTTTTGACAAGTTCCAGGCCTATCTGCTGGGCGAACACGACGGCACGCCGAAAACCGCCGAATGGGCTGCGGACATTTGCGGCGTGGAGGCCGAAGTGTTGCGCCAACTGGCGCGCGACATGGCAAAAAACCGCACCATGATCATGGGCGGCTGGGGCATTCAGCGTCAGCATCATGGCGAACAGCAACACTGGTTGTTGGTCACGGTAGCGGCCATGCTCGGCCAGGTTGGCCTGCCGGGCGGCGGCTTCGGTTTCAGCTATCATTATTCCTCCGGCGGCAGCCCGACGGCGAAAGGCGGCATTATTGCCGGTATCTCCGCCGGCAATTCGCCGAAGAACTCCCCGTCGCCGATCCCGGTGGCACGCATTGCCGAATGCCTGGCCAACCCCGGCAAGACCATTAACTTCAATGGCGCGCAGGTTACCTACCCTGAGGTGAAAATGGTGTACGTGGCGGGCGGCAACACCTTCCACCAGCATCAGGACACCAATAACCTGGTCAAGGCCTGGCAGCGGCCGGATACCATAGTGGTGAATGAACCCTACTGGACCGCCACCGCCAAACACGCCGATATCGTGCTGCCGGCCACCACCAGCTATGAGCGCAACGATCTGGAAATGGGCGGCGATTATTCGCAGCTGTACGTGTTCCCGATGCACCAGTGCGTGCCGCCGCAGCATGAGTCGCGCAGCGATTTCGATATCTTCGCGGCGATGGCCGCCAGGCTGGGGGTTCAAGATGCCTTTACCGAAGGCAAAGATGAAACCCAGTGGCTCAAAGGCATGTACGACGACATGAAAACCCAGGCGCGCGCCGCCCGGGTGGCCCTGCCGCCGTTCGACATGTTCTGGCAGTCCAACAACTATGTGCGTTTCCCGGTGCCCGAGGCCAATACCCAATGGGTGCGCTTCGCCGACTACCGCGAAAATCCGCTGCTGAATCCGCTGGGCACGCCGTCCGGCAAAATCGAGATCTACTCCGACGCCATCGCCAAAATGAAGTATCAGGACTGCCCGGGCATCCCGACCTGGATGCCACCTCACGAATGGTATCGCGGGCCGGAAGCGGTGAAGTACCCGCTGTCGCTGAACACAGCGCACCCGATCAACCGACTCCATTCGCAACTCGACAACACGCCACTGCGTAAAAAATATGCGGTAGCGGATCGGGAAGCGATTGTGATCCACCCTCAGGATGCCCAACTGCGTGGTATCGCCAATGGCGATTTGGTGCGGGCGTTTAACGATCGCGGCCAGATCCTGGTCGGTGCGGTGGTCAGCGAAGACGTGCGCCCCGGCGTGGTGCGCATCAGCGAAGGCGCCTGGTTCGATCCGGCCGATCCTTCCCAACCGGGGTCGCTGTGCAAGAACGGCAACGTCAACTGCCTGACCTTCGACGTGGGTTCCTCCAGCCTGGCGCAAGGCAATTGCGGACAGATGGCGCAGTTGCAGATTGAGAAGTATCAGGGCCCGGTGCTGAAAAACACCGCACACGCCGTGCCTGCAGGCGCGTAAACTGCCAGACAGGGCGGCGGCAACGTCGCCCTTTTTTACCTGGCCTTATCCAGATAAACGTTTTTTACTGTCAGGAAAAATGAAACCGCTTTTTGTTTTTTTGTTCTTTCTGGATAAATGGGCGTATTATTCACCCGACCTCCTTATCATTCCGACCCTTTACTGACCTCTATGCCTACATCGACTGCGGTAACGCGACGCTCGCCCGATCTCACTTCGCTGGCCTTTCTCGTCGTGGCTTTTCTCACCGGGATTGCCGGTGCCTTACAGACCCCCACGCTCAGCCTGTTTCTGGCGACGGAAGTGCAGGTGCGTCCTTCGATGGTGGGCCTGTTTTTCACCGGCAGCGCCGTCATCGGCATTCTGGTCAGCCAGTTTCTCGCCCGCCGCTCGGATCAAAAAGGCGACCGCAAGTCGCTGATTTTCCTCTGCTGCATGCTGGGCGCGCTGGGCTGCGTGCTGTTCGCCTGGAACCGTAATTATTACCTGCTGCTGATCGTGGGCGTGATGCTGACCAGTTTCGGCTCTACCGCCAACCCGCAGATGTTTGCCCTGGCGCGCGAACACGCCGATCGCACCGGCCGCGAGGCGGTGATGTTCAGTTCAATTTTGCGTGCGCAGGTTTCCCTCGCCTGGGTAATAGGCCCGCCTATCGCCTTCGCGCTGGCATTGGGCTTTGGCTTTAAGGTGATGTATCTGGCGGCAGCGGCGGCATTTATCCTGTGCGGCGTGCTGGTGTGGAAAATGCTGCCATCGATGCGCAAAACGCAGGTGACAACCCGTGCCACGCTGGAGGCGCCACGCCGGAACCGCCGCGATACGCTGCTGTTGTTTATGGCCTGCACCTTTATGTGGACCGCAAATGGCATGTATTTGATTAATATGCCGCTGTATATGGTGCACGAACTGCAACTGTCGGAAAAACTGGCCGGGATACTGATGGGCACGGCGGCCGGGCTGGAGATACCGACCATGCTGATTGCCGGCATGGTGGCCAAACGCTTCGGCAAACGTATGTTGATGCGCTGCGCGGTGGCGGCGGGCCTGCTGTTTTATTTCGGGCTGTTGTTTATCACCGGCACCTGGCAACTGATCGCCCTGCAACTGCTTAATGCGGCGTTTATCGGCGTGCTGGCGGGGATCGGCATGCTCTATTTCCAGGATTTGATGCCCGGACAGGCGGGTGCAGCCACCACCTTGTTTACCAACACCACGCGCGTGGGCTGGATTATTGCCGGTTCTGTCGCCGGCGTGGTGGCGGAGATCTGGAGCTATCACGCGGTGTTTTATTCCGCGCTGGCGATGGTTGTCGGCGCGGTGCTGTGTCTGTGGAAGCTTAAAGACGCTTAAAAGTGTTTATGGCGCGGTGTCCGCTTCCAGTTTGATCAGGTAGATCAATGCCTGGTCGCGATGGTCATGACACATCTCGCGGCTGGCCTGCAGGCTACCGCACACTTTGGGCCGCAGCGGCGAGTGAAACAGGCCGCAGCGCAGTTGCTCACTCAGATGAATGCAGCGGGTATTGGCGGGCTTGCCGTTGGGCATGCCGGGAATGGGGCTGGATATTGAAGGCGCGATACAACAGGCGCCACAGTCGGTACGACAGTCCATCAGCGAGTCTCCCGGTGGGCTGGCGGAATTGAAGCGCGACAATATCAGCACGGCTCATCCGCCGCCAGCATAATCCGGTGTTGCTCGCGAATCTTTACACCCCACCTCCATAGCCACAAACAGGCCTCTCTCACACAGGCAAAAAAATACGCCATAAATTGTCCAATTAACGCCAACTAATGCATGAAACAAGCGCATTAGCGGCTTTACATGCACCAATCTCACATGTACCATTGAGCTAGTACAAAAGAACTCACGGCCGACGCGGCCACTCAGGAGCAAAAATGTCCACGGACACCATCCAGAAGCTAGCCCGCCCTTCGGTACTCGGCGGCGCGATGATCATTGCAGGCACCGCCGTCGGCGCCGGCATGTTCTCCATTCCCATCGTCACTTCTGGCGTGTGGTTCAGCGGCTCCGTGGCGCTGTTGATTTATACCTGGGCCTGCATGCTGGTTTCCGGCCTGATGATCCTGGAAGCCACACTGCATTATCCAAGCGGCGCCAGCTTCCATACCATCGTCAAAGATCTGCTGGGCAAAGGCTGGAACGCCATTAACGGCATGTCCATTGCCTTTGTGCTGTACATCCTCACCTACGCCTACATTTCCGCCGGCGGCTCGATCATCGCCCACACGCTGGAAGGCATCGTCGGTGTCGGCCAAACCACCGCAGGGCTGGTGTTTGCCATCCTGGTGGCGTTTATAGTCTGGTTGTCGACCCGCGCCGTCGATCGCCTGAGCACCATTCTGATCGGCGGGATGGTGATCACCTTTGTGATGTCGGTGGGCGATATGTTCACCCACGTACAACCGGCGGTGCTGTTCAACCGCGGCGATGACCAGGCCAGCTACCTGCCTTATGCACTGGCGGCGTTGCCCTATCTGCTGACGTCGTTCGGCTACCACGGCAACGTGCCGGGGTTGGTGAAATACTACCAAAAAGACAGCCGTGCGGTGGTGCGCAGCCTGGTGTACGGCACGCTGCTGGCACTGGCTATCTATATCCTGTGGCAGTATGTGATTCAGGGCAACATCGCCCGTGACGCCTTCAAGCAGGTGATTGCCGAAGGCGGCAACATCGGCAGCCTGCTAAAACAAATGGGCAACGTCTCCAGCAGCCAGGCCGTTGGCCAATTGCTGAACGCCTTCTCTTATATGGCGCTGGCCAGTTCATTCCTCGGGGTGTCGCTGGGCCTGTTCGATTATCTGGCGGACTTCTTTAAATTCAGCGATGACACTACCGGGCGCAGCAAAACCGCGCTGGTGACTTTCGCGCCGCCAACGCTGGCCGCCCTGCTGTTCCCGAACGGCTTCCTGTACGCCATCGGCTTCGCCGGGCTGGCGGCCACCGTTTGGGCGGTGATCGTACCGGCCATGATGGCACGCGCCAGTCGTCGTCGCTTTGCCCAGGCGCAATATCGCGCTCCCGGTGGCCGGGGGATGATCCTGTTTATCATTCTGTTCGGGGTGATCAACGCCGTCGCACACGTGCTGGCATTGCTAGGTCTGTTGCCGGTCTTCAAGTAATACCGCAGGGGATGGCGCTCGCCATCCCTTTTTCCGCCACTGTTTTTGCTTGATCTGCTTGCCTGAAATCATCGGCGCGAGTAACTTGTCGCAACTTCCCAAAAACTCTTTATTGCAGGTTATTTTATATGGCAAAGGCTAACGAAATTAAGCGTGGCATGGCGATCAGCTACAACGGCAAACTGCTGCTGGTGAGAGACATTGATGTACAAAGCCCAAGCGCACGCGGTGCCAGCACCCTATACAAAATGCGTTTCTCTGACGTCCGCACCGGGCTGAAGGTAGAAGAGCGTTTCAAGGGCGACGATATTCTGGACACCATTAGCCTATCCCGCCGTAAGGTGAATTTCTCTTACATCGACGGCGAAGAATACGTGTTTATGGATGACGAGGATTACACCCCTTACATCTTCAAGAAAGACCAGATCGAAGACGAACTGCTGTTCATCCCTGAAGCCGGTCTGCCAGGCATGCAGGTGCTGACGCTGGAAGGCCAGGTGCTGGCGCTGGAATTGCCACAAACCGTGGATATGGAAATTGTCGACACCGCGCCGGGCATCAAAGGTGCCTCCGCCAGTGCCCGCAACAAGCCGGCTACCATGGCGACCGGCCTGACCATTCAGGTGCCGGAATACCTCAGCGCCGGTGACAAAATCCGCATTCATATTGCCGAACGCCGCTATATGAGCCGCGCCGACTAGTTGAAATTATGGCCCTTCAGACTGCTGACAAAGCCCGTTATTAGGGAGAGCGTGCCGAAGGGGTCGTAGCGGCTTGCCCGCCGGAGCGCCCCTCGGTGCGCTAGGCCCGGGTATCTCGGATTCAAAGACAACTTTGTCATCAAACTCAGGGGCCGATTATGGCCCCTGTTGATTTTAACGCTACGGCAATTCAGTGAAGAAACGGCGTTTGAGCGCCAGCTCGACACCGCGCAGTTCCGCCAGCCCTTTCAAACGACCAATTGCCGAATAACCCGGATTGGTTTTTTTCTTCAAGTCATCCAGCATCTGATGCCCATGATCGGGACGCATTGGTATCGGCCGGGTATCACCCGCCTGATGGCGGCGCTGCTCCTCGCGGAGGATCGCCTCAATCACCGCCACCATGTCGACGTCGCCTTGCAGGTGCGCACCCTCATGGAAACTTTTTGGGTTATCTTCACGGCAGGTTGCGCGCAGATGGGTGAAATGGATGCGATCGCCGAAGGTTTCAATCATCCGCACCAGATCGTTATCCTCACGTACCCCATAGGAGCCGGTACACATGGTGAAACCGTTATGCAGGCTGTCGACCGTCTGCTTGAACCACTGCATATCCTCAATGGTCGAAACAATGCGTGGCAGACCCAGGAGCGGCCGTGGTGGATCGTCCGGATGTACCGCCAGCCGCACGCCGACCTCTTCCGCTACCGGCACAATGGCGCGCAGAAACACCGCCATATTCTCACGCAGTTGCGCCTTGTCGATGGCGTCGTACTCCGCCAGACGGGCGCGGAACTGATCGAGCGTATACCCCTCTTCAGCCCCCGGTAGCCCGGCGATGATATTACCGGTCAATTTGGCGATATCCGCCTCGCTCATGGCAGCAAAGCGCGCGGCGGCCTGCTGTTGCTCTTCCTGGGTGTAATCCTGCTCTGCCCCTGTACGTTGCAGAATATGCAAATCAAAGGCCGCAAAGGCGATTTGATCAAAACGTAACGCCTTTGACCCGTCGGGCAGCAAATACTCCAGATCGGTACGCGTCCAGTCGAGGATCGGCATAAAGTTGTAGCACACGGTGTCGATACCGCAGGCCGCCAGGTTACGCAACGATTGCTGGTAATGGGCGATGTGCTGTTGGTAATTACCGCTGTGGGTTTTGATCTCTTCATGTACCGGGATGCTTTCCACCACCGACCACACCAACCCTTTCTCCGCCAACAACGCCTGACGAGCCTTGATCTCTTCGATCGGCCACACCTCGCCATTCGGGATATGGTGCAAGGCGGTGACTACGCCAGTGGCGCCGGCCTGGCGCACATCGTCAAGAGAGACAGGATCGTTCGGCCCATACCAACGCCATGTTTGTTCCATTATTTATCCTTGTAAAAATCGCCCAGTATTGTGGTGGTGATCAAGATTGCACCGTTTCGACAATCTTGTTATACCAAATTTAAATAGATATCGGTTATCTTTCACCTTACTCTTTCGCACCTGTCTGTCAAAAGCGAAACCCTGATTGGTTGATCCACTTCACGGTTCTGGCTTATTTTGGGTTTGGCAATGTTATTAGCCCCCTTACAGCCTTACACTGGCGGCAGAGAACTGATGCGAAAAAGGTAAGCGCCGCGCCGTTTTCCATTCGCAAAACTGGTCTGATAACTTTTTAAAAGTTCCCGGCCAGCACCTTTTACCCAGCTTGGAGCCATGCATGAAGACTATCGCCAACTCACCGCTTCCCGACGCCGTCCAGCAACCGCGCTATGACCGCAGCACATTACAAAGCCGCATGGTGCACATTGGATTCGGGGCCTTTCACCGCGCCCATCAGGCACTGCTGACCGACCGGGTATTGAACCGCCAGGGGGGAGACTGGGGGATTTGTGAGATCAGCCTGTTCGGTGGCGACATTCTGTTCCAGACGCTGCGTCAGCAAGACCATCTTTATAGCGTGCTGGAAAAAGGCGCTGATGGGGATCAGGCGATAGTGATCGGGGCCGTGCATGAAAGCGTACACCGCAAACTGGAAGGGATCGGTGCCGTGCTGGAAAAACTGGCGGAACCGCAGGTAGCCATCGTCTCAATGACCATCACCGAAAAAGGCTACTGCATCGAACCCGGTAGCGGGAAACTGGATCTGCAACACCAGGGGATCCGCGCCGATCTTGCCAACCCCGCGCAACCCATTACGGTACCCGGCATTCTGGTCGAAGCCCTGCGCCTGCGCCTGGAACGCGGTCTGCCCGCCTTTACCCTGCTCTCTTGCGATAATATTCCCGAAAACGGCCATGTACTGCGCAACGCCATCATCGGCCTGGCGCAGGCGCGTGACGGTGCCCTGGCAGATTGGATTGCCCAGAAGGTCAGTTTCCCCAGTACTATGGTCGACCGCATTGTTCCAGCCGCCACCGCGGAAACGCTCGATGAAGTGGCTGCCGCATTGGGCGGCGTACGTGATGAATGCGCCATCGCCTGCGAGCCCTTTATCCAATGGGTGGTGGAAGATAATTTTGTCGCAGGCCGTCCGGCCTGGGAACTGGCCGGTGCGCAGTTGGTAAATGACGTACTGCCTTTTGAACAAATGAAGCTGCGTATGCTGAACGGCAGTCATTCCTTCCTGGCCTACCTGGGTTATCTGGGGGGGTATCAGTATATAAACGACTGTATGGCCGACGAGTCTTATCGCCAAGCGGCACACCACCTGATGCTGGCCGAGCAGGCACCGACGCTCAGCGTCAGCGGAATCGATCTGGCCGCCTATGCCGCGCAGTTGATTGAACGCTACAGCAATCCGGCGCTGCAACATCGCACCTGGCAAATCGCCATGGACGGCACACAAAAATTGCCACAGCGGATGCTGGATTCGGTTCGTTGGCATCTGCAGCATGGCGGCAGCTATGCCGGTTTGGCGCTGGGCGTGGCAGCCTGGATGCGCTATGTCGGCGGCGTAGATGATGCCGGTCAGCCGATTGATATCCGCGATCCGCTGCTGACAACGCTGCAACAGACGGTGGCCGCAACGTCGGACGATGAACAACGCGTAAAAGCCCTGTTGGCGTTAAAAGCCGTTTTTGGTGAACAACTGCCGGCAAATGAGGCGTTTGTGGCGGCGGTTACCCGCGCCTATATTTCCCTGCGCGATCGCGGGGCGCGGCAAACGGTGCAGAATTGGGTTTCGACTCAGTTGGCTTGATACCCGGTTAAACCAGACCCTGACTTGAAAGGCCAGGGGGAAAATGGCCATGCCGGATGTCCGGCATGGCCGAACGACTTAACGATAAACTACCGTCATTACTGCAAGTTTTTTCTGCTGATCTACCCACTTCATCTCGGTCGAACCTAAATTCAGTGGCAATTCTTTGCGTGTAGCATCAAATTTTGACAGCGTCTGTTGGTCTTGATAGTGCCGCCCATTACGGTAACATTGGGTATTGGCCGTTGAATCAGCGATGTTCACCGTACAGGGGCTTTCCACAATAGAGCCAACAAAACGAATTACCCCGCCAGTGGTTCCTGCATAGCTTGCTGCCGTCCATGAAAACAACATTCCTGCGATCAAAAATAACCGGAAGACATTCATGGCAACCTCATTTTTTGTTAAGCCAATTTAACCATAGAGGATTTTCTTAAGAATAATCGCAAGGTCAGGGGAATTATTTGGCGGTTAATCTGGCAATTAACAAAGGAAAACAAGCTACTAAAGATCACCACCCTGGTTAATCCATGGTTTTATATAAGAATTTTCTGACCGTTTGGCGTGGATTTGTCCGATTAAATGCCGCATCTTAACCTGCAAAATTTGTGACCTGACGCAGGTTGAGCAACCTCAAGTGCTAAGGCAAAGCAGAGTTGCTTATTTATTGACCAGTAAACATTATTAACATCAGGAATAATTTATGACCAAAACTAACCTGATCACCGGTTTTCTCGGCAGCGGTAAAACCACCACCATTCGTCACTTGCTGGCTAACAAACCGGAACATGAGCGTTGGGCAGTGCTGGTAAACGAGTTTGGTGAAATTGGTATTGATGGCGCATTGCTGGCAGACAGCGGTGCGGTGTTAAAGGAGATCCCTGGCGGTTGCATGTGTTGTGTGAACGGCTTGCCGATGCAGGTCGGGCTGAATATGCTGCTGCAACAGAGTAAACCCGACCGACTGTTGATCGAACCTACCGGCCTGGGCCACCCGAAACAGATCCTGTCATTGCTGACGCAGGACAGCTATGCAGGCTGGATCGATCTACAGGCCACCCTGTGCCTGTTGGACGCACGTCAGCTCAGCGAACCGCGCTATGTAGAAAACGAAAACTTCCGCGATCAACTGGCGGCGGCCGACGTTATTCTGGCCAGCAAAAGCGACACCTATCAGCCGCAGGATCTGCTGGCCCTGCAGCAATGGGCGCAGCAGGACTCCCTGCAGCGGCCGCTTTATCACATTCAACAGGGCCAGGCGGATGTCACCTTGCTGGACCTGCCTCGCACGAATCGCACAGAATTACCGAATGCCCAGCATCATCATAGCCACAGCAAAACACAGGGCTTGGCCGCATTGCGGCTGCCGGAAACTTCGCGCTGGCGGCGGGCGCTCAATCAGGGCCAGGGATTTACCAGCTGCGGCTGGATCTTTGACGCCGACACGGTATTCGATACCGTTGGCATCATGGAGTGGATACGGCTGGCACCGGTCGAACGCGCCAAAGGCGTAGTGCGCATTGCTGAAGGCACTCTGTTGATCAACCGTCAGGGGCAGGATCTCAATATCGAAACGCGTCCTGTCGCGCCGCTGGACAGCCGAATTGAACTGATTCACAGCGGGAACGCGGATTGGAACGCGCTGCAATCCAAGCTGTTTAACATTCGTTTAAGTTGAGAACTTTACCGTTAGCCTCTTTTTATTTTTAGACTTAAAACAGGTTATGCCATGACTCGCCGCAATTTACCCTTCATCATTTTCTTCAATTTATTGGGCATTGTGCTGTTTCTGTCCTGGTACCTGCCGGTTAACCACGGCTATTGGTTTACTCTGGACTCATCGATTTTCTTCTTTTTTAATCGTCATCTGGCGACTGACCCCGGTTTTTTGCATCTGGTGGCCATCACCAATAACCGGGCATTTGACGTGATTTCACTGATTGCCATGGGGCTGCTGTACCTGTGCTTTTATCTGCAACAGGACGCCGCCGGCCGCCGTCGTTTGCTGGTAACCGGCGTTATCATGCTGCTGACCGGCGTAGTGCTGAACCAGCTTGGGCACCTGCTTCCGGTCAAGCACCCCAGCCCGTCGCTGAGCTTTGAGAATGTTAACCGTGTCAGTGAACTGACCGGCATTCCGACCAAAGACGCCTCCAGCGACAGTTTCCCTGGCGACCATGGCATGATGCTGATGATTTTCTCCTGTTTTATGCTGCGCTACTTTAACCGCCGCGCCTTTGCCGTCGCGCTGCTGATCACCGTGGTGTTTTCATTACCGCGGGTGATGATTGGCGCCCACTGGTTTACGGATATCGCCGTAGGTTCGCTGTCGGTGGTGCTGGTCGGTGCCAGTTGGTGCCTGATGACCCCACTCAGCGATAGGCTGATCCTGCGCCTGAACCGTATGCTGCCCGGCAAGCACCGCCCAACGTAGCTATAACCCACAGTTATGACCTGCAGGAGGCCGCTGGCCTCCTGATAATTTCCTCGCCGCTTGCTGTTTATTCCCACATCACCGCGTTAACGCTTCTGTCACCTAATTTCACGCAAAACCAACACAACGGGCCATCAGCGTTTTTTATATGAAGATTTACATTACTATTGAACACTAAAATAAATTTTACATAAAACCAAATTCCATCAGTGCATCCGAAATCTTGGGTACGGGATCAATTACCACACACCACGTATATCGGCCTGTAAACGCCTTTGAAGACGTTTACAGGCCGAATGGTGGATCCAGCATAGGCTACACAGTAAAATCGCATATAGGCGTTCTAGAGGGCATTGCCGTCCTCCAATCCTTACCCTAAGATATCTGTGGTTACTTACCTACTGGGAATGATGAAAATGACAGATGAACAATTTGAAGAAAACTACCCGAGGGACAGATTCGAGTACGTTCAAACCAACATGAGAGTTAAAGGAACGATGGGACAGACCGAAATCGAGTCCTTTAACATCATCGATCGTGATACAGGTCAGGTAGTACTACAACCTACCAGAACTGAACATACGAACCTAAACGGGTTGAACACTACGGTGAATTGGAATTGGTAAGCTCAATGAAAAAGCTGGCTCTAATTTGCCTTCCGTTGATTTTGGTAGGATGTGTTCAAGTGCAGTACAACGACGGTAAAACCGTAAGTATCCAGTCCGATGGCTGGTATGGTTTGGACAGCTTGCAAAAGACAGCCAACGCAGCTTGCAAGCAGTACGGCAAATCCAAGGCTACATACACCCACAGTGCGAACATGAACCCTCACCTACCTGCCGGTAGCGGTGTTCAGAACACCATATGGAAGTGTGAATAAGAACTATCCCTAGACCATCGCCATAATTATGTGGTTATTTACTTACTAGGAGAATTATGAATGAGATTAACCACTCGTGAATTGGATTACAGCCACGGATTTACCAATGAAAATGATATATTCAATAGACGACGTTTTGCTACACAGCTAGAAACCATTATCCTTAACTCTCAAGATGAAAGCTTAGTATTTGCAATTGATGACAAATGGGGAAGTGGAAAAACAACCTTTCTTAAAATGTGGGAAGGAAAGGTAATAAAAGAAGAAAATCCTAATTTAAAAATAATTTACTTTGACGCATTTGAGCATGATTATCAGCAAGATGCCTTTTTAGCCCTTGCATCAAAAATATATGGCCTTATAGATAAAGAAAGTAGCACACTAAAGAAAAAATTTATCGATAGTGCAAAAGTGGTTGGTAGAAGTCTATTCAGCATCGCTACCAAAGTTGGTGTGAACATTGCAACCGCAGGACTAGTTAATGGGAGTGCTATCGAGAGTGCTTCTGATACAGTTGCTGATGCAATCACAAACCCGATAGATAAATTCATTGAGGAAAAAATCAAAGGAGCAAAACAAGAGGAGGATAGCCTAACTCATTTTAAAGAAACCTTAGAGCTGATATCGAAAGATAAAAAAATAATATTTATTATTGATGAGCTAGACAGAGCAAGGCCTGATTTCTCACTAGAAATTCTAGAGAAAATAAAACATGTGTTCTCGGCAAAAAACTTCATATTCATGCTTTCAATGAATAGGGAGCAATTCGAAAAAACAATAATAAAACGATATGGTGATATAAATGCATCTTTATACTTAAGTAAATTTATAACGCATTGGTTTACTTTGCCAAAAGAATCAGAAACAAAAACAACAGCTTTATCTAGATATTGCGAGCATCTATACAATGTAATGCTCGACTCCAATAGAGAATTCGAAACCTCTTATGATACGCTCACACGGTTACTTACCGTGAACAAGACAAGTCTAAGAGAAGCGGAAAAAGCTTTTGGGTTTATGGCACTAACCCTAGCATCAATAAAAAATAAAGTGCCAGATACCAGGCAAGCAGCAATTGCTATATCCACATATTTAACCATAATACACCCTAATAGTATTAATGACGTTTTAGACAATGAAATGACGTTAAATAAAATAATATTATTACTAAACATTCCTTCCATTCAAGAAAATATTGATGAGTTTATATCAAAGATAATAAACAGTGAGTTTCTACCAACGGATGAGTATAGCAGATTGGTTACTGAAAAAAGCGAATTAGTTATGCCACCACAAAGTAGACGCCCAACCTTCATAAAAAATGCACTTAATTATATAACCAATATGTTTATAGATAGCAATTAACCACCAATCAATACTATCAGTACCCGCCATACATCATCAAGTGGTATTGGCGGCAGTACTACCCCACATACAGCCAGTACTGGTAGAATCACGTAATTCCATGCCACAATAAACGTTAGCACATACCCCAAAGCCTGCCGCCAAGTGAAACCCTTACGAGTTTCTTCGAGTGTTATCTGATTCTGCTCATGGCTGTTTTGTGCATCTAAATCTTGTTTACTCTGTTCCTTTTTCTGGAAGAAACTGAAACCCGTTTTGATCAAATCAATGATCGCTCCTATTCCAAACATTTTAGTATCCCTGTTGAATAAACCCAGAAGTACTTCCCCTTAACGAACAATCTTGTTTTATCAATTACAACGATAGTTCGTTCAACGTCAAACAATGACCATTGGTACATGCTTCCAAGTTCTAGTTGTTGTTCTTTCTCAAAGATGATATTCATTGTTTCTTGTACATCAACTTTCATTTCAAGTTCTTCATTAATTAGCTTTAGTTGTTTCTTTAATAGTTTCTTGAACTTCTGACCAAGAAAGCAAACATTAGTAGGTAGTGAATTACCATCTGGTACTAGATCATTAATTAGAATTGAACGTGTATCATCCTCATAGTGTTGTTCTTGCATTATCATTTACATTCTCCTAAAGATATATTGTCCTTGTAGGTCAGATAAGATAAGACGTGCTCCAATTTCGGCTCGTTCATAAAAGTCATAAACCATTTTACGTTTCTTAACTTCACGTACCCCAACTACACGTTTAGAACGGTTTTTCTTACCTTTCTTTGATGTGTCGATCATTCGTTTCTTCCCACCTGAATCTACTATTTTATACTTACCGTTTCTTATACCGGATTTCATTGCACTGATATTTCCCTGTGCAGTGAGTTTTGCAACAGACGTTGGTATTATTTTCACTTGGTTACGTGGTTTCACAATAATATCGTGCAAGTACTTGGCCTGATAATCTTTAACAATGATTTCATTAACTGCACCTGTACTTGTTCTTTTGAATCTAAACAGTATCGCATTACTTGTAAATGGTACTGGCCCACCGGCAATCGCCGCGTTTAAGTCTACTTGCATTTGATTGGCAAGGCGTCTTGCTCTGTTGGACACTTCCTTTAGAAAGTTCTGTCCCGCCCTCTGCCCCTGTTGATTAAGGTATACCCTTGCCTGTGGTATACCCGTTACAGTTCCTTGAAACCTCATGATAACCACCCTACTATCTCTTGAATAATTTTGAATTGCTCACCATTATCTTTGTGCAATCTTGATTTGGTCATTATTGCCTTATTGAGACAACCCCATTGAGTACCGAACAGACTAATCAACGCGGTCTCACAGTTCACCGCTTGCTGTACCGTAGGGAAACACCATAGGATTTGTTTCTTATAGTTATGCCCTTCACAGATGTACTGATTAACAACTTTGCTACTACTGGTATAGATAGGCCAATTTGAGTCTTTGGTATCGTTAGACCTTTTCTTGATGTCCTTAAGTCCTTTATAGGTTTGTTTAACACCTATATAGTACTCCCCAGTACCGGGGAACTGAATGATATACACGAATGCGGCACTTTCCGGTACATCATCAATAGAGAAGTCGGGGTTGAACATTGTCCATCCACTATCGTTGTTGTTCATAGATTACCCCCTAACTACATAGGTAATCATTGAATCAACGCGGTTTGGTGTTTGGCGGTACCATTGACTATCTCTCACTTCAATAATGGCAGTTGCATAGTTCTTATTGCTCAAAGCCGCCAAGAATCTCTTAAACCCTCTTGTCTTTGTTAAACCTAACTGAAACACCATCATTACGAGGAAATCGTTCCAGCGTGAATCACTCGGTAGATTTAGTTTTAATGCTTCTACGCCTCTTCGTGCAATGGCAATATCATTAAGTAGTAATGCATCTGCCTGTTGCTCTGTTAAGCCCTGTGAGTAGCTTTCATTAGCTAGTACAAGATGTCCGTAGCCAATCGTTAGATAACCACGACTATCTTTATACGGATAAAACTTATCACCTCTGAAGTACTTCAATTTTGTTTGGTACGCTTTAGTACCTTCATATTCTTTTAATTTATTCACTAAGTCCATTGTGACCTCCATTTACTTTATTTATGGAAGACACAAAAAAAGGCATCGAAATGATGCCCTATATTATTTGCTATTGTTTAGTAGTGTTTTAATTTCTCTAATGTCTAACTTAACATCACTTAGATCGTCTTTGATTTTCTTGATTTCTTCAACATCATCACGAAGATCTAAAATTGTAAGTTCTACAACTTGTACTTTCTGTTCAAGTACTGAAATTCTATCATTGAAGTTCTTTTGATGACGGAAGTAACCCTTGAATAAAAACACAACAATAGGAATTATTACAACGGTTATTAACCATTCAGAACCCATAAGTATTTCCTTTATTATTGTACTACTGTATTTAGTATCCAGTGAAAGTAGCTAACGCGATCCTAAAACCACCAGTACCAACAGAATATGAAAAAGTATTTTGTGCTCGAGATACATAAGTGAGTTGGACACTATTACCAGTCCATCGAGCCTGAAAACCCGAATAACCACCTGCTGTACCATCGAATGACACGTTAGCTGGCATTTGGCTAATGCAAATCCACGGATTAAAACCAATCGGTTTTGTTAACACCGTATCCTGTAGATCAAATCCTGCGGGTAAATCAATAAAATCGACAATACGAGGCATAGTACCGGCACTTGCCGCACTCCATACTAGCCTTCCACCACCGTCAAACACATCTAGATAGCCACTTTGAAGTTGTCCACTAGCCGTTGTTCTCATGAACTGCCCACTGTTACCCTCAAACAACAAGGCTCCGGGCATACAATAACTTCCCCTGTTGAACCTAAACCAAGTAAGGCCAGCATCAAGGGGGAATGTCTGTGAAAGGATACCTAGAGTACTCCCATTGCCGAACTGACTATTGATTAAGAAGAAACCAATGTCTGTAAGTGCTGGAAAACCTATTTCAGTACTGAATGCCGTTCCTTTGGTATTTGAATCAATAATTTGATTCCCTGCCGTATTAAAAACTTGAAATCCACTCATGCAAAAGTATACACCTCTATTGTTATTGTCTCTGCGGTACCATGTCCTGTTGGAAGATATCGGAGGGTAAAACCATCTGTACTGGGAATACAACTGTATGTCCTATAATATAATCCTACTTGAACTGCTATCCATCCATTGGGCCTCATACCACCAAAGGGAACCCACCAAGAAGTAGTTCCGGCGGTGGCGTTAAAATTAACTGTCCCTGCATATCTCATTGAATAGTCGCCAATGTCGGCGACCATTTGCCCGGAACCACTCCAAGCTTGTAAACCCTGTGCCATTACCAAAGCCCCATTCTTACGCGTAATACGTTATTTTGATCGTATACTTCTATTCTGTTATTATTTATAACCATACGACCACCAGAGTTACCATTGATATAGAAAGTACCATCTTTGTTAATCTGCCAGCCTGCACTATTTGGAGAGTAGTTGTTACTTTGGATAGTGTTACCTATCTTCGCATTCGTGATTTCGCCATCAATAATTTTTGCAGCGTTGATACTGGCATTGGCAATCTTGGCATTACTGACCGCCAGATCCTTAATCTGTGCAGTACCTATAGCGGCGTTTTGGATCATGGCGTTCTGTAGATATGTAGTACCGCCCTGTACAACAAATGGGTAGACCTTAGTACTTTCTGCTGCTGAACCAGAACTAATTAAACTGAACCTATCAGCAATGATTGTGAATACCGACTCTGTCCCGGAGTTAGCTAGGCCTATACCCGAAACATAGCCATTGTTGTTCACACTCACAGTCCAACCGGTGAAACCCGCCTCGTCGATAATTTCTTGTTTAACTTGTCCAAACTCAGATGACCCAATGATCCAATCAATCACATCGTCGTTTAGCTGTGAGTGTGGCACGGATGTTTGTTGCTTATACGGCACTGCAACAGTCCACAAGATACCGGCAGAACCAAACACGTCATATTGACCAGCCCGGATGTAGTACTGACCATCGGGGACACTCGCCCAGTACATGAATTCTGCATTGGTTGTGAATGTCAGAACGCCAGAACTAAAATCTTCACTAGCACTGACTTGGAACATGATCCCGGCGTAGTCGATTGGTCGATTTGAATCACTCCACTCGAACACCAAAGAACCAATGCCCGATTTGATAGATAGACCTTGTAGCAACGGAGCCTGCGGGTTATGCACTGTGAACTTGGTTTCATCCGAATAGGTTCCAGCATTGAAGCCCTGAGCCTTAACACCGAACGTTACTTGACGGCCTGTGTAGTCCCCTTGGTTCATTGCGAACGTATAGCTAAAGGTGTTACCCGTGACCAAATAGGACTTTCTCTTAGTATTCGCCGAATCATAAACAGTGACTTCATAGTACTTAAGATAATCTCTCATCGGCTTACCGTTGATTATCAAGCTGCTTTGATCATTCCACTGAATATTGAAGTCTGCTGATTCTGTACTGGTAGCACTGCCCATAGAATTTACTAGGGTTAAACCTGTTGGAGCTGGCAAAGTAAAATTAAAGTCCGGTACAAGGCCATTCACAGTTAATTTATTACTCAAGAATCCAAGATTGTTATATGCAGCTACTGCAAAGTCATACTTTACATCTGCAACCAATCCAAATAGCTCATAGTCTGTTTGATATGGTGAAGTACTTCCAACGTATGACCAAGCCGTTGTGCCAGTTTCACGATAGTAAATGTAGTAACCTCTTAGATATTGATCGGGACTTGCATCCCAATCAATAATGACAATCTGACCATTGACTACACCGCCCTTCTTGCTAACTTGCAGGTTAGTAGGAGGACTAACACCAAGCACATTATCAGTTATAGATCCCGGTGGCGACCATACGCCCGGATCTTTACCATCATACATTGCAGCATTATATTCAACACATGTTAATTGGCAGTACCCTATGGAATCTTGGCTTGAACTAATGTCTTTGCTTAGTACTCGATATTGTCCATTGATACCAAACTCATTAACCTTTATGTTAATAACATCCCATACCTTCAGATCCCAACCTTCACTTGTAACAAATGAGATTGTATTCTGTGAGTATCTAGATTTTAGTAGTTCAACATTAACTAACTTGCTTAGCTGAGTTTGGTCATAAATCCACGTATAGTCCCTTGCTAAAGCGATTACTCGCCCATCACTACGCACAACATCATCTTGGGATATATTACTGGGAATACGCATTACATCTGTTGCATAACGTGAATATGGATTCTTATATGATGCATCGATACAATTATAATAATCAGTACTACCACTTGTCGTAATGCTTACAGTACCGAATATAGTACTTTCATCAAATGAAGCTACCGGCAAGGATTTAATATCAAGAGTCATGAAAATCTTACCGGCGTGAACATACATAATTCCAGCGAATGTCTGTAAAATCTTCTCAATGTTACTCTTGTACGACTCTTGATATGAAACCGCACCATTAGACCATAGGTTATTTGAAACACAGTACTGTGCAGCACTACGGAATGAAGGTAGATCGAATAGATTAGGATCAAGTCCCATGCCATAAATAGAGTTCGTCATGTAGTCGTATATTTGACTAGGGGCATTACTTGAAGGACGTTTGACCATATCATTTAGATCAATTATCTCTAGCCCTTTCATTTCGACAATCATTACATAGTTATCATTAACAAGTACTGTATTCTCTAAAGAGTCTTGCGTTTTCTTAATGACAGTACTAATACTTACGACATTATTACCTAGGAATGTGTCATTCCACTTTGGCCCGGCATATTGTTTTGGGAGTGATTTACTATTTGTATACGTACCGCCAAAACGGACTTCAAGTTGAAGAATGTCACGGTACTTTTCATTGAATGTGTTTTTATCAACAATTCCTTCTGTCGTTATTGGTGAAGTTAGAATTGGTTCGTCATCAATGTAGATCTGATTAATGTACTTTGCTACACCCCCCATAGAAATTGCATGTTCTGTGAATAGATATTGTGAACTATCATCTTGAATATTGAACCAAGGAACTATAGATCCTGTTTGAATGAAACTACCATTACCATTTATATCTTTATCTGGGAATTGGCCACCATATATAATTGGCATACCTGTTGCTGGAGATGTCGAACGACTAACACTTGTCGCCGAGTCGCCATAACCCGTAGCCGATCCCGGTAGTTGTGCCATCATTGAAGAACTTACAAGGCTTGCCGCCCCTGCTGCGGCTCCCCAGCCCATGGCCGCTAAGGCGGTGCCACCAGAAAAGTACACTGCGGCTGCGACAACGACGGCTGTGATAATCGCACCAAATATTCCCCCGCCTGAAACTTTACCCATATTATTTCCTTTTTATTCTATAGAATTTGCCATTCCGTGGCATATCCAATTTAAATTTGTTATGTCCTTCATCAACTACAAGAATCCGATTACTTACATACACACTCATTTGTAGTGGGTCTTCATCATCAATCCAAATATCACCGGGAATTGGATATTCTGTTTGTTCGGCATGTGGAAGTATTAGTTGCGATGTGTACTCAACACCGAGTTTCTTTAGTTGATTTTTACCTTTTCGCAAAGTGTTATATGTACAAGTACTGACATAATCCGTACCGGCTAGTAGATCTAGTACTTTCAAAGCAAGAATGTTGCAGTCATTTGTTCCAAGTCCATAATCTTTTGCGAGAGCATCAGAACAAATATCAACAATTTTATTTGTTACGTTATAATCCATTACTTATATTTCCATGTTTGCCCCGCGTTAACTTGTCCAAGTAGACTGAAGTAGTTATCACCGGGGTTGTATGATTGATGTACTGAGTTAGCCGCTAATGTTCGTGGTTGTACATCCAGTTTCTTATAAACACTATTTAGATTAACGGTCATTTCGTTCTTTTTGTCTTGAGGGTTTGCTTCTGCTGTGATGTAGTCAATAAATCCCGAGAACATCATTGAACTGTATAGTACTGAATTGTCTGCTGGACTTAGGATAACCAAATAGATATTTACTTTGGCATCTCGAAAACCACCACTTAGTGCAAGTACTCGAGAACTGTCATTGACGTTAGATACTTTAAAACTGATTGAATTATTACTAATCCCCTTCTCTTCATTGAAGCTGGGAAATGAGTCGCTAATTAGGTCTGGAAAGCTGGTGTATGGTGTACCGTTAAGATTTATATCTACGTAACTATCAGTCCAATGAATACCCGGCAGTGATGTAGGGAAGACATCGACGCACTTACAGTGAACACCCAAACTCATCAATTCAGTTATGGTTAGTTTGATTTTATTACCACCCCGTGTTAGGTTCCAGTACGCCAACAATGCAGGGTTTGTTAGTAATGCATCCATTATAAATTCTCCCTCGCTGTTAGTTGTACTGACATAACATTACTAATTGGTAACTGGTATTCGTTATCTGGCAGTAGTACAAATTCGCCCTCAATGGACGTATAACGAATTGTTTCATTTATCTGTACGTTAGCACGTAGATTTGGGAATATTTGAATAGTGTTACCTGTACGCCCGATTATGCGGTATATTTTCCTATGGTTTGAGAACTGAATAAGAGTACCGATTTCGAGTGTATTTGCAGTAGTATTAATTTGATATACACCCTTTACTGCTGGGGATGTTGTACTTACCGCCCCCACTTGAGAGCCTTTATAAGTACTCAAGTGTCCAAGTGCCATTGTAAACGGTTTGCCTTGTGAATATTGAGAGACGAATGCATGATATTCTGCGACATCTTTTTGGTTGAAAGATAATCCGAATTGAAGAGTGTAATATTGAATGCCAGTACTACGAGTGATCATTGCACCAGTCCAAGATTCATTTGAGTATCTTGGTTCAGTACTGGATAATGTCACATTGTTTATTTTTATGTTGTTGGTAAATGTCATTTTAACTTCCTTGATTACTCATTGCAGGATAAAGTTTCCTTCTAGATATATTTAGCAATGAAAAAGCCCCAGTGAAGGGGCCATATATTTAGAGTTTAGGATTTAGGTATTACGGGTCTGAGCACTTCTTACGGCTTGGTTTACAGAGTTTGCGTGTTTCTTCAACATTGCATTGAATTTCGCATCATCTCCACTAACATCACCCTGTACGATTAAAGGTGCATTGATCGTGTACTCATTCGAACTGGATTTATTAGAATCGCTTTTATCTAAGAACTGTTGAAGCTGTTGGTTTTGTCCACGACTAACAACACGTTCCCCTGCCTGTAGAATCCAAGTACTGTCTTTACCTAGAGAGCCAGGTACTGACTCAATACCACTGTGTGCTTGACCCTGTGCGGTAGTTCCACGTGCAGTACTGATAATGCTGGCACCCATAGAGGCGATCTGTGCATACGCTGCCAATGAGGCCGGGAAAGGCGTTGCTAGTGCTTGTGCCAATGCTGCTTGGATGCTTAATACAGTCTGTGCAATCGTAATGCCCTTCTGTACGGCAAATGCTGCCTTAGCTGCACCAGAACTTTCACCAAAGACTCCCGCTAACATAGTACCGAGATCACCAGCAGATGAACTGATCATTGCCATTTGAGATCGAGTATTCTCAGTCGCTAAATCCATTGATTGACGTGCATACTGTGCTTCTATTTGAGCTTTACTCTTTTCATAGTCCTCAGTACCGCCTAGTAGCTTCTCATTGAGTTGCATTTCAAGGTTGTACTTTTCATCAAGATCAGTCTGTTTCTGTGCCGTACCATCATACATAAATGGATTATCACCATTGATACGTTGTGATTGCTGGTCTGCGAGATAAGACTTCTGGCCTTGGTTTAAAGTGAGTCCACCGCTAAGGTTTTGATTCAGGCTTTTTAGGTCTTGATTCGTATCAGTACGACCGATCATTTCATCGGTGAGTTTTGTCCTCTGCATTGCAGTACTGCTAGATGCCTGATCAAGTAGCTTGTTGAGCTGCTCTTGTGTCATTCCAAGAGTCTTGGCACTTTCCCTAATTTTGTCTTGGATTTCTTTCTGTTGGCGTTCAAAGGCTTTAATTCTAATATCACCCTCGGTTTCACCTATCTGGCTAATTGCCTGTTCTAGGTTCTTTTGTGCCTGTACTCTCTTTGCTGCTGCTGCCTTAGCGGCGGCTTCTGCTTTTGCTGCGGCAGATTTAGCGGCTGACTCTAGTTTCTTTCGTGCTGCTTCTGCGTCTTTTGCTTCTTTCTCTTTGTTTACCCAACCATCCTTCGGAGCTACCTTCTGAGTATTGTCTTTAACAAACTTCATCATTTCATTAGCTTGTTTTTCTAATCGCTCTGTCGCCGCATTTGAATAGCCTACTTCTTGAACACCATCAAGATTTCTTGCCCATTTTGCAAATGCAGTATCGCCGCCGTAGTAGAATTTCTTCATCATTTCAATGAAGTTATTGCTAGTCCATTTTGATGAATTCATCACATTAAGAATGTCGTTCAATTCATCAACTGTTCCGGCAAGTGCATTAGCTTTCCACAACTGGAATGTTGTACTAAGTGCGTCTACCTTCTTATCGAATTCGGCGTACTTTTTTGCATTCTCATCTGTTAATTGGATATGTTGTTCTTGGATGGCATTCATCAGATCAGTTTCGTTCGAGTACTGCTTCATGATTTCAACTAGTTTACTGCCATCAGAACCAAGTGTTTCTAACATGTTCGTGATTTCGGCAGTACTTTTACCGGCCTTTTGCATTTCATAGAATGAATTTGCTAGTGCTCTAATACCACCATCGGACTGGTTTAAGTACTTGTTAAAGTCCTGCAACTTAAGCCCGTATGCTTTCATATCTTCCGCTGGGCCTGAACCATCCCGAAAAGCATCACCGAGATGATCAAGTACATCCCTATTAATATCGGCGTACTTTTCCATGTTAAGACCAACACCATAGAATGCTTTATCCATTTTTTGGAGCATTTCAACAGAGAGTCCGGAAGCTTTAGAAATTTCATTCAATTCACGCACATAGTTATTTGAGGCCATGACAAGGCTAGTAATTCCAGCTACTGCAAGCCCTGCACCACCGGCAAATCCAACGAGGCCACCACCGAAACCATTCATTGATTTATTGAATTTTTCAAACATGCTGGCGGTGTTACCAAGTACCCCACCGGCTTGATTACCAAATGTTGTAAGTGCGGTAGTGCCTTGATTCAAGGCATTGTTGAGGCCTGTGGTATTTCCTGTTATTTGAAAATTAATTTGATTGCTATTATTTGCCATCTTTTTTCCCTAATGCCTGCTTTTTAATTAATTCCCCAATTTGTTTAATACTATTTTGTTCTTTTTCGGCGTTCTTCTTCTTGTTCTCTTCTTCACGTTCTTTCGTAGTTAAATGACCATCAAAGATACCAAGAAAATCCCAGTCATCAACACGGGCTTCTTTACGACCTTTTTCGGATATATTCGGAGAAGTACAAAGAATTAGATTGCAAAGATTGGCGTACTTGATCATGTCAATTCTTGCCCCATTAGGTTCAATAAATTGATCGAATACCATCATTGCAGAAAATAGTTCTGGCGTAATTTCATTTAACTCTGACAGGGAAAGCCCCCGCTTTGTTAACATCTTCAATGTAAAACGTAGCGAGGGGTCAGATATTATTTTTTTTCCAATTCTTCGACTTCATTGGATTTTTCTGACATGAGATCGACTACAAGTTGGAAGAGTTCATTAGCAAGTACTACATCGATTGCGTTAACATCAACACGACCTTGAATCTCGCCATCGGAAAAAACTTGGTCGCCGTTCTCGTCTGTCACACAATGAATTAATGTCTGTTTTGCCGTTGCTAAGCACTGCTCAACATTAGACATCGTTGGACGTTTGATATATAGCTTTTGACCATGAAATTCCACTTCGTGAAGTTGTGGTTTAAGTGCTTTTAGTAGTTGGTCAATATTCATATATTACTCTCCAACTACTGGTAGTACACCACTCGCTACGGCACCTTGATCTACTGCTAGATTGAATTTCTTAGTAACAACTGCATCCTTATCACCAGCGATAGTTGTACTTGAAACGAAGCAGTTATAAACCACATAGAAACCCGTGGTATGAGTTGCGTCTTCGTAATAACTCAAACGTACTTGAATGCGTTTTTGTGAGTCGGCTGCCGCTTCTAGTTTCTGATGTACTGCATCATCTGGGAGGTAGTTAACAGTTAATTCAATATCTGGTACTGATTTTGTGCCGAGCAGTTTACGGTTATATGCACTATTAAAAGTAGTGACGTCGATTACCGTACTTTCGAATCCAGATGTAGTGAATGTAGCGACTTCTGGTACTGTTTCAAATGTAGTTGAAACCACTGTACCGGCAGTACCAATTTCAACAGATAAATTACTGCCTGAGAAAATGTCCATTTTATATTCCTTTATATTTGACGTGGGGAATTCCTTTCCCCATCGTAGTTATTTATTGATTTGTGCTTTTAGAGATTCAACTTCTGCTGCTAAATCTTTTGTAGCTGCTAATAAAAATCCAATCATAGCTAATGGATCTAATGACATACTTCCTCGCTCATCATCCATAACATTTACACAATCTGGTATTACCTCAATAATGTTTTGGGCTATTACCCCATATGAGTATGATTTACCTTGCATGGTATGTTTAATATCATCTTGATCTGTCCAAAAGGTATCTTTAAACTTGTATGAAACCGACTCTACTAACTTCAATTTATCTAGTGCAGTACCTAAAACAATTGGGGAGATGTTTTCTTTTAATCTTATATCAGAATCAAAAAAGTTTATTCCCTTATTCACCCCGTCAATATCAATGGTTACATATGTCGGTGTGACGCTAGCAAATGCCCTCACCCTTCCTCCGACAGAACGGAATCCTTCAGGAGCTGACATTGTACTATCACGCCCAAATTCAAAAACTGCAAACTGGGTGGAATTATCTGCGTTAACCAATCTAACTTTAAAATTCCCTCGATTACCACCACCACCATTAACCACAATCGAACCAGTGCCGGTCCCTGGCTCTTCATTCCAAAGTAAGTATGTTCCTTGTTGTCCCATACCGTTATACATACTGCTATCAACAGAAAGTGCACCTTTAATTCTACCACCATTATTGCCATCTACCGTGGATAAGCGTGGATCGTTGCCCTGCGTTACAGTTCCTGATGTTGAACCATATGATATACCTAGTGCTGTTCTTGCACCTGCTGCATTATTTGCACCAGTACCACCACTTGTAATTGCCAGTGGAGTACCCAGTGTTAGAGAACCTGAAATATTTACATTAGTTCCCGACATTGTTAAGTTCCCTCCTGATGTGTAGATCATCTGGGGGCTTGAAATATTGTCACCATTTGGGCGGAGGTAGATGTTAGTACTACTTCCCACAATTAAGTCACCGTTGCTGTTTGCCCTAACTTTTGCAGTATTTAAATTCAGTACTGCATCAGCATTAGTAGCTGATAGTGACATTCCCTTTAACGTTAAAATATCAGAACTCCCCAACCCAAGGTTAGTTCTTGCGGAAACTGCTGTAGTAGCACCGGTACCGCCATTAGCAACGGGGATAGTTCCAATATCACTAGGTTGTAATACGACATCAGATTCTAATGCATGTCCATTTACTTTGAGTGTTTTAGGTACAAATGTATCATCGATTTCAGTTTTACTGTATGAGCCAATATCACTAGGTTGTAATACGACATCAGAATCTAATGCATGTCCATTTACTTTGAGTGTTTTAGGTACAAATATAGTATCAGTTTCGTTTTTACTGTATGAGCCAATATCACTAGGTTGTAATACGATATCAGTACTTAACTCATATCCATTTACTTTTAGTGTTTTTGGTACAAATGCATCATCTGACTCAGTTTTACTGTATGACGGTACGTTTAATACATTGTCTAAACCCAAATTTTTCTTTGCAGTACCGACATTACTTAAATCGCTTAAATTTGATGTTACTGTTAATTGTGCATTATTAGTTACATTACCTAAACCTACATCACCCTTCGCTAAATCAATATTACCTGTGAGTGCATATCCATTGACTGTTACTGTTTGCTGTACATATCGAAGGTCTTGTTCAGTACTGGAATAGATACGAGTCCATGCTGTAGACGAGTTACGTGCATACAACTTAAGATCGCCAGACTCAGATATGACAAATCCAGAATCACGCCCTTGGTTTGTTAGGCCAACACCAATTAGGTTCGCGGATGCTGGGTTATCACTTGAAGTTCCTGGAATCTGAATAAAACCGTTACCTGCCATTGGTAGTTGATATTGTGGAGTGTCTTCCCCATTACTACCAACACCAAAATCGCCTTGGCGTAGTACTGGCTGAACATCTGCAATACCTTGTGCAACTAGGGTTTCGGGAGTGAAGATAAATGAACGCGTTACTGCTGAATCTTTATCACCTGAATCTGAATACGATGAAATATAGCCATTTAGTAAAATGAATGCCTCTTTATCTTCTGCTTCTTCATATTGTACTTTTACTTGAAGTACTGATTGGTTATCGGCGGCTTGTGTTAGATATTGGTGGCTAATATCATCTGGTATGAGATTCACGGTGATTGGAAACGCTTCAATGGATTTATCACCCATTAGTACGCTTGCATAGTCACTATCATATGTTTCAATTTTTGCTGCTTGATTCTGTATTGCTACTGCTGGAAATTCTGCTATCTCATTGACCTGTTTTAATGATGATGATGATGGGGAACTGTTCCCTACGTCCGAACTATAAAACACCTTGAGATTAACACCAGTTAATAAGTTATTATTCATGGTTAATCCTTTATCTTGTTATTTTTCTATCACTGAGATATTTAGTGTGAAAACTCCAGTACATGTGCCAGTAGTTTTATCTTGATGCGTGTCTTGATTGCTAATAATCCAATCTACGATAATAAAATCTTGGCGGAAAACATGTGGTACCTCCATTCTGAAATACTCAATAATCTTCGAGAAACGAATCATAAATGAATTCTTGTCTTTCTCTGTTCCATTAACCAATACAAAGTCTATTGAATAGTTTCCTTGGGGGCGTAGATTCATATTTGCATATGACTGTTCAGAGGTTGTCCCCTCGCAAAACAAACGTTCATTCAGTCCTTGACCTTGTGCAAGTGGGTTTGTACTTATAGAGAATTTTGATAACAATGTGTTTACTGCTTTATTAATATTCAGAATCATCAAGTACACTCCTATAAAAGTAATCACTTACACCCGAAAGATCGTCATCAATGTGATAAATTATCTGTTCTTTTTTGTCGATGACAATTATTGAACCTACTTGTAAATTTGGGTCAGTCCTTGCCGTAAAATAGTATTCATGAGTGAATACCGAATTATCAGAACCTTCTAAAAAAAAGGAGCGGACTTCCTTTATGGCTAGAAAGTCCACTCCATTGTAATTTAAGGTTTCCCCAAATGAATTAAGTAGGGCATATACTTGTTGTATTTCAAATGCCCTCATAACATTAAGCCTTGGTTACAAGAACGAAAGCATCTTTATGTGCTACTGCAAAATCCATATAAGAGAAGCTGCGTAGTACTACACCTTGGCTTGCACGTTTGGTTGTTAGGTCGCGGTCTAGTTCTACACCACCCCATTGAGCAAGGATAAGAGTACTGAAATCACCAATTAGGATTGAGTCGGTAGGTACACGAGTACTGACGATTACGCGAATCTCATCGGCTAGGTATTGTTCATCACGGTAGCCTTCAATCAACATCTTGGCTGCGGTGTTACCTGCCATTGGTACTTGGCGTAGTGCTGCATACACGGATGGATGCATGATAGCCACACAGTTACCGGCATAGACGTTTGAAGTAGCCAATGCTTCAACAGCGTCTTCAATGGCCGCAAGATCGAATGCAGTAGCGGATTGCTGGGTTGCATTAGTAGCAATATAACGAAGGATTTCGTTTTCTAAGTCAGATGCCGCAGTTTTAGTTAGTTGCTCTGATACAAAGCGTTCGGCAGCAGTATTAGATAATTGTAAAGTGCGGGTTAATGCGACTGAGCCAGTAAAGTTCTTAGGCTTTAAGCTGACACTAGTAAATGGTGCATCATGCATTGGTGAATCAGCACCCTCTGCAACGAAACCGAAAGTACCGCCAGTTAGTGTATTTGCGACTGGGATTACTAGTTCGCCGTTACCTTCAAGACCTGAAAATACTTGTGGTTGTGCTACTTGAGCTAATACGGATTGTGCCCATAGTTGATCAATGTATGAATCTGCGGTTTTACGTACAACAACACCAGCAGCATTAGTAGTAGTGGTATCACGTTGTAGATCTACAACATAACCACGTTCACCTTCAATAACACCTTCAACCGGTGAATTATCAATTAGTGAGCGAATTGCTTTAGAAAGATTATTTTCCATTGTGATTTCCTTATCATCATTAGAATTTTTTAGTTCATTGGTTATATCTCGGAGACTCAAATTAGATTCGAGGTAACGTGATACATCTTTATTTAGTAGCTTGCCCAAGGCTTCAATTTCCATTTGACGCTCTTGTTCTTGCTCTTCTGTATTTATTGTTTGATCTGGCTCTGGTTCATCAGTACTTGATTGTTCTTCTTCTGATTCCTGCTCATCAGTACTTTCAATCTCCGGTTCTGACTTAGTACTTAATTGTTCTTCATCAGTACTTTCAGACTCTATTTCTTGTTCTGGCTCCTGCTCTGATTCAGTACTTTCCTGTATTTCCTCTAATGAGCGGCCAATACCACTTTGAATATCATCGGCTGGAATTGAAACTAGGGAGATTTCGAATGGTTGCCATTTAGTAGCTAGTAGATTGTCACCATCAATGCGATAATCTAGGATTGAATATCCAACGCTGACTTTAGTAAGAATGCCCTCTTCAACCATTGTTTGATATTTATCGGCAGTACTTGAAAGTCGAATGCTCGCACGACAAACTTTATCCGCATCGATACTTGAAGATACAACAACACCAATAATGTTATATTTATCATGATTGAAAAGTACGGCAGCTTTATTTTGTAGGCGAGATAAATCTATATTTTCTGGGGAGCAAAGTAGAATTTCATTTAGAATTTGTTCGCCAAACTCGCGTAGTACTGGTTGTTCTGAAGCAAAGGCTAATTCAATTAGTTTACTATCATTACTGTCATTTCCCTGATTGATCTGGCTGGCTTCCATCTCCCTCTTCATCTTGGTTTTGGGTATTTTGTTTTCCATCTATTCTGTTATCCTTAACATTTAAATAGTTATCTATTTCATCCTTCTCAAAATCCTTAAGAACATCCCGGTAGTCCTGCCCCAGCTCACTAATAATTTGTTGACGTGATTTCAAACCATTTTCCAGCAATGAGATCTGGTATTGAGCGTCTTTATTAGGGTCTAATGAAAGTGATACGACAGGTGTGTAAGTTGCTTTTACTAACTTTCGAAAGTTTTGGAATTTAAGATTTAGTTCATTCTTATTTAGCATTTCTACTTTTAAGTACTCTTTATAAATCGGTTTCAGTACTTGAACGATTAATGCATTTTGCTTACCTTTAACTACTTGTTGCATCATCCGGTCTGATAACTTCGCAGCACTGAAAGAACTATTCTTGGTGTCATATAGTAAGTTCATCTTGGTTACATTAAGTGCCATTGCAATTTGTCCCATCATTTGATCCATAAAGCTGTCCAAGCCATCAGTACTTGATGTTGGATTCACAGTTTGTATTTTCTTTCCCGGCTCTAACTCAAGTAATACGCCCGGCTCTAGATACCCTTCGTATGTTTCAGTTGCTAAGTTGGCATCATCAATGCTATTGAGTAAGTCAGTAGTTGCTGATTGCTGATCATCACTTGTAATGAAAGCCATAGAACTGGCTGAGACTTTCTTCTGCACCAGACTTGCATTCACAAACTGCTCTAGTTCTTTAATTAATCCGGTACAGGCAATGATGTCCGGTAATCCCCTTTCCTGCTCGGCATAGTCCTGAATAAAGAAGTGTATTACCTCGTCTGCTGGAACTACCTCATAGTCAGTTTGATAGTAGGCATAGGTTGTTGGATCAGTTTTACAGATGTGGTAGGAAATTGGTTTCTTGAACTTATCAAAACGAATACCATTGCTGATGTACTCACCATTACTGAACTGTTGATTTCCAATTACAGGTACACGTAAGCTATCTATAATTTCCAGTTTCATAATACCCTCGATCTTATGAATCCTGATAAAGCACTCACCATCACGTGCTCTTGTACGGCAAACTAGATTTTGAAAAGTACTTATATCTAGTCGGCCAGTAGTTGAAAATGCATCAGGATCTTCTGCCCACTCATAAAAGAGTTGTTCAATACTCATCGAAAGATCATGATTCTTTGTTTCATCATCATAAATTTCTACATTCGAACGAATGCTGATGCCATCGGCTCCCGATATTTGATCGGCATCCATTAGAATGTACTTTCTAACTACTGGATTGTTTGTTGCTAAATCACGTGCTTTTGTTTGTAATGTAGGTAAGCTACTTTGAATCAATCGGTTGATGTTTGCACCTTGACCAGATCCAGAATACCCAAATGATAAAGTACTTTGACGACTGACATTGATCGTATTTAAATCACGTTCTAGTTGTGAGGTTCTAGTTCTATGTGGTTTTTGAATATTAGGTACTGGTATTAGTACTTGTGGTGGCTCTGCTACCTTTTCCTGTCTTCTAAAAAAATTAAACATTATCATTCCTTCCTATGGAGTTTTGTTATGCTTATAATCGGGCGTTGTCCATTACCAGACTTACCATTAAGTTTCAGTAGTTCTTTATTCGCCTGTTTGGTGTATTGATCCTTTAACCTGTAAAGTACATCTAGGGATTCATTAATTAATGTTTTGTTATTAATACTGGTAGTAGTGATTAATCCACCAGCAACACGCATCTTTATTAATTGGTCAATGTCCTCTAACATCTTTAGAAGCTCTTGATATTTTTCACTCGATGCTATTGGGTCGATTACGGTGAAATGAATTACCTCACTGATTGACATATCAGTTTTAATTATTTGCGTCCATAATCCGGCTTCCCATTGTTCAGTACTAATCGCTGTTGTTTCACCACTGATCTCTTTTTTTGTTTTATTCGGGGAAACCAATGTAGTTGTTTCACTATCATTTTGATGATAGATAATAATCTCACCGATATAAACCTTTTCTAATTTTGTTAACATATTTTAATTCCAGAATGAATTACGTCTACGTAGTCTCTTCGGTTGGGGGGGCGGTTCCTGCTTCCGTTCCGTTGGACTATCGTTAGAAGTATTTGTTGTCTCGTTATATTTATTGCGTACCCTATGGTTGTACTCTCGTAAAATATGATAAGGATCTGCACCAGTTAATGTATTTAGATAATGTTTCATACAGATATATGCATACACTAGACAGTCCAATGCTTCATTTCGTGAGCCTGATACTTTCAATGACCATTGTTTAAAACCATTTTTAATGTCTACCCTTTCGGCGATTAGCTGATTAAAGTAATCATCTGGCAATGTTTCACTAAATCGTATTGGTGGGTTGTTCTTGTCTACAAGGCAAGTTCTGAGCATCTTATTGATGCTACTTTTAACGAGGTTCACGTTTAAGATCTGTAATTCGTGGCCGCCAGTTCTACTACTCCTGAACAACGGTTTCGTAGTACTGCACCCTTCACCCTTAATTGGTTTGAATAATGGGTTGTAACTGTTGCAGTACGTGTAGACCGTCTGTGTTGCGTTCCCATTCGAGCTATCCAGGAACCCGGCAAGTACTCGTACTGGACGTCCTGAAACTGTTTTGAATACGCCTTTACTGTACTGGGTTAGTTCGGTATAGGCTTTGCTGCCAATCTGGTTACAGTCAATGCCGTAGAAGCTTCTATGATCCAGTACATATAGTGTTTTCTCTGTGAAGCCCATAGTGGTGCATTCTAGGCGGTCTTGTTGTTGGTCTACCCCTAGTACGATACCTAGTACTTCATCAGGGATTGCCAGTACTGAATTTTCCTCCCGTAAGTTCTCCAACTCGATGAGGTTATGTTCTTTGTTCTCTTCTGGCTCATATGGCAAGCCAAGGGAGTTGTTGTAGAAGCTTTGCAAATCGAAGTTATAGTGTGCGTTGCTGAAGTCCTCAACCGTTGACTCAATGGTATTGATAGGACTGTACAAGCGGCTAACGTGGTAGCTTGGATATTTTCCAGCGGGGTTAGTTACTACCCAGTGTCCACCAGCAATTGCCCTTACCCGTTCACCCTCAGTTATATGATGCTCACAGTTCGGACAAAGTAACTTGGCAGTTTCTGGTACTGCTTTTTTCCGTCCATTTGGCAGTACTTGCCAATCGAATCGAACGTTTTCCCATTCTAATTCGTGATAGTGATTACAGCTCGGACATGGCACATGAAATTTACGTTGATCACCTGCTTCATATTCTTGAACTATTGCATCGAGTTTGTTTGTTGGAGTGCTGGCCAGCATGATCAAACCATCGTCAAAACTCTTTATACGTTGGCTTGCTAATGCAATCGGATCGCCTTCACTGTCATCAGTATTTCCCGAGATTTCATCAAGAAAAATTCGCTTGGTTGTAATACCCCTGAGAGTACTAGGTGCATTCAAATTAATGAAATACGTATTAGTACCGTCAATGTTCTGTTGTGTATTCGCATTATTGGCGGCATTCTTATCTGATTTGAGAGTTACATAATCTTTAAGAATGCTTTGATCAATGCTCGGTTGCCATTTACCAGTTTTGAATTTCTGAGTACTAGCACCAGACTGTGATCCATATGCCATATTTGAAGGGTCATTCACAATGAAGTACTGCATCGCTGTCATGATGATTGTACTTTTAAGCAACTGAGCACTACTTTGCATGGCGATGCGATGAATATTAGGTTCAACGATTGTGTCGAGTACTTGACGTTGGAATTCGAATAATCTAAGTTTCTGTCCTGCTAAGCGGCCATCGGGGAATACTAGATTATCTTCAGCAAACTTACTTGGTAGTATTTTCTCTGGCGGTAATACTTTCTTTATCGTTTTCTTGTAGATCTTCTTGAACTTCTTCATTTCCGAGTTCGAGAGATCCGATCTCTCTAAGTGCATTATCAATTACTTCCTGTAATGTGTTTTTTAATGTTATTGCATCCTTGCTTTCAAATAGTTTTAAGTACTCCGAACTTGAAATACTTCTCATGATTGATTTGAACTGGTGAAAGTACTTTGCAAACTCCGACTCAACGATTGAAACCGATATTAATTCCCCACGTCTTTCTTGTTCATCCAGTTCTTTAATATTTGCGGATGCAGTTAAATCACGTAGCCTTTCTTTTTCTATTTGTACTTTAGTTGATTCATCATTTCGTAATGGACTAACAATATGTTTTACAATCCACTTATTTATTTCAATTTCTGACTTTGTAATATCAAGTCCACGGCTTTTCCAATCACGGCTTACAGTACTGATGTCGTAACCGTAACGATCCGCGATTGTCTGATAAGTAATGGTTGTTATTTTTTTAGATGTCATGCTGTTTAATTCCATTGGTAAGTCGTTGTTGATTTGAGTTGTTGTTAAAAAATCGATATATATTTAAAATACCGGGCTGCGAAACTACGCATTTATAAAAAAGTCTCAGGAGGAACCAAAACTGATAGGTAAAATCTATCGTACACCATCTCTTTATTATATTTAGGTAAAAAAAAACCCCGACGATTAAGTCGAGGCTTTCTAAAGAGAGTAGCGGGACTGATCTGTTTTTACCCTTCCCCAGACAGGTCAGTACTTCTACGCAGCCTATCCAGATCTATTGCCTTATCACGAATAACATTTAGCTTTGTTTCTGCCGCAACCAAAGACCAAATAGTTCCTTGTTCCTGTCGATAAAACTCTTCTATTCCAGAAAAATAAGTATCTTTATACTTGACCCAAGCCCTTTGCGATTCTTTCAACTTTGTTTTCGCTGGCTGCTGTAAATCCTGCATCAATAGCTTGTACTGATTGTTCAATTCAACATCCCATGACTCTGATGCTGTTTGATAACAATCGGATATAGCTGGTGTAGTGGATACAGCCGCCTTACATTTTTCTAATTCAGTATCAATCTTCTTGCCTAAATCGGCAGCATGTATAGTGTTAGAAAATAGAAAAGCCAAGACAAACAATCTCTTCATGGTACTGTTCCTTAGTTTAAGGCCGCGTATAGTATTTCACCGGTATCTGCATTGAATGTACAATTATAGGATACAACAATCCCCTATCACTGGTGTCGGTAATTCTATAGGTTATCAATATTATTGCTATGAATCTGCATCGAGCTATCAGTTCGTACTCGTTCCTGTACAGTGTTACCCGTTTCACGATAACCACGGAGATTACTCACTCTTTCGGCAGCAATGCGACATCCGGTACTGTTATTGTCCAACTGATAGTACTTGTTGTAGGTGCGGCGGCAATCGCTACTGAACTGTGGTCTATAGTATCCATCACCAGCCGGGAACATTACTACCACTTGTTCTCCATCAACAACCCCTACCTTAGCGTTATCCATCCAAGGGTGTGTTGTACTACAGCCGGTAAGTACGCTAGCTGCGAATAATATCATTGATAATAATTTCATAAGGTTCTCCAATGCTTTTTTTGTTTTATTTATAGGCCGCTGACGGCTAAAGGCATCATATCAGGCGAACACCCATATTGATAGTTAAAACAGATCAATAACCACATATCAATCGATATAAACGATCGTTAATGTTAAATCGTGCGTGTATGCCATCATGAGACGTCTAGATAGAAAACCATGTAATCATATTGGCTTAGTGGATTAAATCGCTTAGTGAGGCTTACATGAGGTGGGATTATCCAGTGGTACTAAATTATTACTTCAGGTTGACGCCCTTTATTGTTTAGTACCACCGGACAATAGTATTATACTATCAAACACATAATGGTGGGACAATCTGGTGTGAGACTAATAGACGTTATTATGATCGCCATTACTGCTTTAGCTGCGGCTGTTACACTACCAACCTTTGGGAAGGAACACTCTGTGGATTTTGGGAACACCTCAGACATCGTTAGTGCTATGTGTAATATTGGCTTGGTGTCTACTGCAATATTTGCAGCAATTAAAGCGAAGAACTGGCTAGAGTCTACGATCCATAACGATGCTTACTCATTAACGAAAGAGCTTGTTATTGATGATTATACTAAATCTTTAAATTTCATAAACGAATCGTACAATTCCATGTTTGAATTTAGCAATGAAATGTATGGATTTTCTGATATCAATTCATTAAAAAACACTGATCTTTTAAAATCTGAGTTTTATTCCATACATGAATTTAAGAAAAATAATGAAATTCAAAGGAAATTGATACTTCTTAAAAAAATCGGTTTTAAACTATCTGAGAAAATGGAAATTTGCCACTGTGATTTTCAGAGAACAGTAGAACTATCTTTATCAGGTCATTTCTCGTTTTGGCATTTGTGCCTTAAAAAAGAGAGAATAAAACGAGGAGTTTTAGATTATGATGAGTTCGACGCTATCAACTCAGAACTTAAAACTCTCTACAACGAAATTGGAGAACTACACTTACAAATAAACAGTGATTATAAAAATCTTGTTGACAACAATTTGGCGATAATGGATTACATAGAAAAAATATAATTTAAAGTGGGATTTATATATGTTCATTGAAACAACCATAAAAGTACTACTATACATTTTAATTATTCTTCTCGGGTATGCACTTGCAAATATTTACGCAATTCAATACGTCAAGTTGAACGATTGGGGTGTGTGGGCTAACTGGGTAATAGCATTATGCAACATATTCATGGCTGGAGCTGCTGGTGTAGCTGCTTTTACAGCACGCCAATGGTTTTATCAAAAAGCCCAACTCAATACTTTAGATGCAGCACACAAACTTGCTTTTGATTTTGAAAACAATTTATGGGAGATTAATGATAGACTATATGCGGATATTTTACTTAGAAGAAATTTGGAAAATGAAATAAAACAGAAAACAACATCACAAGATGAAATTAAAAAATTAATAGTATCTGAAATAGATAAGAAAACAAGTACGGATTTATCAGAGTTAGCATATCTATGCAGTAGAATAAACAAACTACGAAGACATAATGTATTCATCCATCCTACCTTCATGAAAATTTTTAATGACGTTATACATTTAAGAAAAGATTATTTAGATAATCATTACATCTATCTAGCTTTGCTTGCAACAAATCAAGATAACTTGGATGATTCCGATCTAATCGCAAAAAAGGAACTTCTTAACAAAAGTAAAAAAAACCTTGCCAATATATTTGAAAATGAACTAACAAAACTTGATATTAATAAAGATTACGATTTCAGAAATTTCAAGTAGTTACCTTATGATTAACTATCAATAATATTATGCTCTCACTCATTTGAAACTAAAGTAACCACATGACAAAACAAGATTGGATAATGCAACTTCGTCGCTGCGTAAGTATTGAAACGCTAGAGAAAATAATTGATAAGAACAAGTATGAACTATCTAATGATGAACTTGAAACCTTCTATGCGGCATCTGATCATCGACTGGCAGAACTCACAATGGGTAAACTGTACGACAAAATCCCCGCTACCGTATGGAAGTACGTTAGATGAAATGGACGAATAGAGTAATCACTGGATTGGTTATAGTACTACTCACTCTTTTAGTACTACTGTTGATTAGTACTATCTATTATAGTTTGGATAAGAAGATGGAAATAGGTTCTTTGACTGACTGGATTAGTGCTGGTGCTAACATCATAATGGCACTTGCGGCTTTTGGTGGCTATACGATAGCGAAAGATTATTTTTCTGACATGGTTAAAAAAGACGGATACGAAATAACAAAGAAAATCAATCTTGAATTACTTCCACAATTAGAGAAAACCTTAAATTTATCTGTGATAAACATATTAGACATGGATGTTAAAAGTTATATCTCTGGTGAAAATGGTGTTTTTCAAAATGAAGATGAAGAAAGCAATCTAAAAGAAACCTTGAGTAGAGATCTCGACAATCTAAAATACAAACTAAAAGAAAATCGAAGAATCATTCGTGAAGTTGAAGAATTAATAGATAATCTTGAGGCATATGGTTGGAGTATGCTTCCGAAAAAAAAACAAGAATTAGATGATTTTACATCAATCAACATGGCTTTATTTTCAATAATTTCTGACATAGTAAATGTGTTATCAGAAATTTTGTCAAGAAACTCACCAGAATTTGTTCCAATCAACAATGACCCGTTACTTAAAAATTTCGACCCATTATCTAAAAATAGCCCATTTGCAGTGATGGATATTCACCTTCTATGTGAAATTCTAGTAAAAGATAAAAATTATCTATATGGGAGTCCAGAAGTACCAGAAGAAACGCCTTATGATAAATCTATTTCTTCGTTTAAGAAGTACTTCCGAAATGGGAAGTACTTAAAACATTACTTCGAGTACAGTCAAAAGAAATAGCTGTATCACGATTTTATTAGTACTTTCAACTTATCAATACTAAGTACTTCACTACCTCTATGCACCATTGCATGACAGTTTGGGCATAGGGGTACTAAATCTTCTATTGGATTCAATACATAGCCTTCACCAATAGTGTGTATTGGTTTTATATGGTGTACGTGGATGAATCCTTTCCCATGTTCGCCATAGACCTTCTCAAAATTGAAGCCGCATCCTTTGCATGTTGTACCATGATGATCAATACAAGCCTGTCGTGCTTTTGGATCACGTTCATAGGCATTCACGGTTATACGCTTCTTCGCACCTTCAATGTAGTTATCCTGTGTATTCAAGTCATCAGGATATGGGTTGGCGTCATAATATGCGTACCACGTTTGCCCTTCTTTTCGTAAGTATCTCTTTTTAAGTTCAGGAGTAAAACCTTCGATTACTGATACATTCGGGTTGTCTTCTCTTTCTGAATGCACCATGTCAAAAGTATAAAGTTGATAGCCCTGCTCTATTAGTTTTATATGGTCAAGTGCCTGCAAAAAACCTGGCTGTTTTCTTTTCCTTCCATTTGTGTGAACAATTAACCACTCCTCCCGCAATATCACTGATCTTTCTTGTTCACTCTCAACATCCCATGCACCAAAGATAACAAATTTTTCATCATCGTTAACGAATGACCAACTCCATGTCCAGTTATTACATGTTGCACCTTGGCTAGTAATAAATTTTTTTCTGTTCATTTAGTATTCCCCATAACCTCTTGCATAGTACATTGCCCTAGCCTGTTTATAGTGAAGAGCAATATATCTCATAAACTTTTTGTTAGACAGATAAGACGTGTGACCTATATCTAGATTTATGTTTTCTACATTTCCTAGCTTTGACTCATTAATTCCAAGTGGCTTTTCTAAGCTTACCTCAAAAATTCTATAAAGGTAGTTTAAAACCAAATCACTGCCACTATGAATGTTTACATGCATTGGAGAATGAACATGGTTGGCTTTGCTAATATTTTCATCATACAGTGGCTGGAGAATAGCTCCTGCAATCGATACTGATGAAAGTACATTTGCATTATTTAACTGTTTCATCGCCTCTGTAATAACACGGACGCCAAGTGAATGTCCGATGAACAAAGCCTTTTCATCACCATCCCAGACATCATTTAAAAATCTCGCAAGACAATTACCCGCATCATTTGCTAATTCAGAGATTCTTGACCATGAGTCACGTACTTTTTTTGCCAAAGAGGCAGGCAGTGTCGCAGCTCTAAATGGAAGGAAAACTCCAGCAACCGTTGTTATCCCCAGCCCCCATAAAAGTTCACTAAAGCTGGAAGACCTCCACTGCACAAATATAATTGGAGAGTGTATTATTTTGCTCAAATTTTCTCCCCAAGACTTGTCACCATCAGTCATATATCCGGGTGCAATAACAACGGGCATTCCATTTGCATCTTCATTGTATAGCTCAATAGTTATTGAACTCCCCCCAATTTTTATTTTTCTCACATCTAATCCTTCTTACATCTCAAATCAGTACTTACCTGACCATCAGGACTATTATATAGGTTTCCATAATACCACCCATCATCATTTAACTCATTGATAATGATTATTTCAAGATATGGAACATGATTTATGTCTGTCATATAACGGTAAGAGCCATATGGTACAGGTGGTGCTTCTTTTGATATCCTAGTGTAAAAGTCTGCATCAGTTTTAAAAACCAATCGTCGGATATCTTCGCACGTGAAGTTAGGAATGTTGATTGCGTGTGCTACTGGTGATAACAATGTCAGTACTAATAGAGTTCTTCTCATTGACCCGTTACCTTTGAATAAAATCTACGTCCCTGCATAATACTTACAACAATACATGCCATCCCTACTTGACCACCAAGATCTTTGTAGTCAGCATAAGAAAACATTCCTTTCATAATGCCGGTAAGTAAAGCACCAGTACCGAAGCAGTACAAAACAAAGTACAGCAATGTAAAAATAACGCATAATAACTTGCTATTCTTTATATCAAAGAGTCCAGCTATCTTATTTGTTAGTGGAGAAGGTATCATTGCGATTAGTCCTGAGATAAGCATTGCGAGGAATAATACAATGAATACAAATGGCAGTTTTTCAGTATGTACTTGATTTCTAATTGTCAGTGTAGTTAGCACTGAAAAAACAGCACTCACTATTACTAATATCTTTGTTCCTGCAAATACGTTGTATATTGCCTTATCTGTTATTTTCATACGATCCCATCCATTACAATTGTAACTCACTAAAATTAATAGCAAGGAAATCTTTATACTTGTGAACCAATTCCACCTTCGACTAATCCTTTGCTTCTACTTTTACAGTACTTTATCATATCTCGAACAAGTGCTTCAATTTCACCATCATAGGGCTGTTCAATTGATCGGGTTAGTACTGCCCGGTCGGCCATTGGGCGTCCCTACTCACGAACGGAGCGGCGACTTGTCTTTCTACTTACTGACTTTTCAGTAGTTATTTTGAGTAGTTTTATCTAAGGGCTTTAACAGCCCGATCCCTAGACAAACGAAGTGCGTCAGTTACTAACAAGGCCGTTAAACTACCAAAAAATTTTGTGTCTTTTTAATTATTTTAGTTCTTTTCAATTACTTCTAATTCTTTAAAAAAAACCAAAAATGCCGCGTTCTTTTCGACTGAAAGAAGAAAAAACGCAAGTTTAATCCCTATTTAATTTTCTTAGTTAAAGCGAGTTTACGAGCTTTGACTACGACAAGTTTACTTGGCGATTTCTTATTAATAAATTTTTCGAGTAAGAGTAATATTAATATAAGGTCGCAAGATGCGAACCGGCACTGCATATATCACGTAAACCATTGATATATATGGTATATTTTACATAATCATGCGAAGCAAACGCACCATCTTGCGAAGTAAACTACCATCTTGCGAAGTGGGTGGTCGCAACATAAAGTAAATCACTTCGCATCATCAATCATTCTCTGTAGTACTTCAATCAGTTCTTGTGCTGAACCGCCGTCATTATACAGTTTGTCGATTTGATACTTCTGAATTGTTGTTGGATAGTAATGACCATCCTTTGAAGTCTTGAATAACTTAATGCCTTTAGTATTTGCATCGACCAGTGCTGCCGATAGCTGCTTTGTGATAGTTAAAAACTTGCGTACTGTGTTCTCTGTAGGTACTGAATCACCACTAGTTTTCCCGTAGTAGGTTTGTAACCAGTATTTAACCCTATCCCTGCTAATTTCAGTGCAATTAAATAGTACGTAGTATACCTTCTCTTTCGGATAGCCTTTCTTGCCTGCACATTTACTGATAATATCCATAACGATTGCTTTACCCTCAGTGGTGAGGTCTGAATACTTAGAGTTATTACCAGCAATACTAATAAAATTTGAGTTATCTGTTTTTTGTTGTTTTCCAGCCATTATAAATACCTATAGTAGTAGTTAGATAAGCCCCTTCGTCCGGGGCTTTTTTATTATTTTGTTCTATTTGATTTTGTTACTTTTGCCATACTTTCCCTTGTACTTTGTGGTAATCTTTCAAAGTACTTGGAGTATGTTTTACCATTCACTAGATTATAGATATTATGGTGATTCGTTTTGATTTCAAAGGTAGAACATACCCAGTGAGTCAAAGTCTCTTGATTGTACAAACCAGTTGTATACTTTTCTGCTATTTGAGTATATTCATCTTTTGTTAGTTTACGTATGAATACTTTAGGTTTATTTCTTTTTCTGTTATTCTCTCCTACTGTCGTCCATTCTAGGTTACTTGCTCGGTTATCAATGCGATCAGTATTGATATGATTTACTACTAAGCCGATTTTTTGTTGATGTACTAAGAATGTTTCGGCAACTAATCTATGTACCTCTACAGTTTTCTTCTTCCCATCTTGGGATACGTTGATCCTATTGTAACCATTCTTATTTTTTCTTTGCTTTAGTACTTTACCAGTTTTAGTATTTCTTACATTACCGTAACTACTTACTTCATAATTTTCATATTGTGTTTGTTTCCACTCTTCCATTATATCTTCCTTGAATGAATTGGTTAATCATCCTGACTAACCGCCTTTTTACTTACTTCTTACTACCTAGAATCGCTTGTAGCTGTACTAAGTACACCAATGCACCACTTACAGATTTTGCGATTCCTTCATCTACTAACTGTTGCAAAGTTTTTAGATGTTCGTCCGATAGTCTGACGTTAACTTGTTTATCTTTTTTCATACTTTTCCTTTTGCTATACATTTCCTTGTTTTTAGGTTGCAAAAAAGTACCGCCAATGTCACGAGGCAGCAACTTTGTTTTCTTTGGAGATTACAAACTATTTATCAGATAAAGTAGAAATTACTGCCATATGCAACTCCAAGCTTTTCATCTTGGAACACAAAAGCAATTGTACTTTCATCATTGTTATTTATTACTTTCACGTCATAAAGCGTGAAAAGCGTAGGCCAGAATACGCTATTGAATTGATTAATATCTTCGGTTAATTCTAGATTATTGTCTTGAAGAAATCGTAGCATCTCATTTACCAGTACTAGATGTTCTGGTAGATCGGGGAATATTAATTTTACTAGCCCACAAGTCGTTATAATACTAATCTTGTACATTTAGTACCCCCAATGCCCATAAGAAGATAACAAGCCATAGAATACTTATTGGGTTAGCGAGTATTAAAAGGATTACAACAAAGATTGTATTTAATAAGATAAATTCTTTAAAAAATTGTTTCATTAGGTGTTCCTGTGTAATTTCACTGTACTTATTTAGTGAAACTGCACAGGAACACCTCTATTATACCATTTTTTTTGGTGTCGTTTCATATTATAGCAGGAATTATTTATTTTCTCATTTTTGTTGACTTTCATGTTGCAGTACTGCATTTAGGTGAAGGTTCAAGAACTCTTTTGCATCTGAATCTATGAAATCGACTATATTCATTAAGAATAGGTAATCATTCAATGCAATTTCACTTATACTACAATCCAATGAGAATATACGACCTTCATCCTTAATGATTTTAACACTGCGACTCTCATATATCGTACTATCTTCATCTGTTCTTATTATAACATCTCCGATGACATTACCTTTCTTGTCAACTATCAGTACATGCTTCACAACATCATTAACATAAACCAACTCTATCAGACTAAATGACATATCCTTTGTATGGTGAATCTTAATTTTATTCAGCAAGTTCGAAATAGTACTTTCCAACCGTGATCTTAATGCAACTTTTGTATCATCAAAAAGTTCAGTACTGACTTTAAATTCACCTAAATCAATTTTCGATAATTTATATTGTTCTTGTTCTTTTTTTAATGATTCAAGTTCTTCTTCAGACTGTTGCAACTCGCTTAGCATTTCAAAACTTGGCTTCTTATTTTTAGCACGAATTGAAGCGATACCATTAGTGAACTCATCTATATGACTTGCTAAGTTCTTAATACGACTCTGCAATTGAAATTCTTTACTATCATTACTCTCGTAAACTTGTCCTATATCCATGTTACGAATGTGTTCAATAATGATCTTTTCTAATACGTCATAACGCATGGGTTTAGCATAACATCCGCCCTTCTCTATGGTTTTCAAACAACCGACATAGCGATACGCTCCAGCAGAACGTACTGTTAAAGCACCACCACAAATCGAGCATTTTAAAAGACCATTCAGAATGGTAACTTTTCGATCATTGCGAACACGCCTATTCTTATGATTACCATCCAACCGGTTCAGTACTAACGCGAACTCATCATCAGTAACAATTTTTGGGTACAGTCCTTTGATAACGTGTTCAGTGGAAGTTGATGTGCCTTTCTCATAGTTTCTTTCCAAACTATTTGAAATGAAATCACCATTGCACCGAGGATTTCTCAACAGTGCACAAATCTTTGGAGTACTCCAGCGTTTGTCTCGAATGATTTTACCAACCTCATTCATTTTCTTAGCAATCGTAAACGAGCCATACCCTTGTAGGTACAGATCAAAGATCTCTCTAACGATCGATGCATTGGCATTGACCACATACTTGTCATCCAGTACATCGATCCAGAATGGCGTGTTCTTGATCATGTACTGCCCTGACTCCTTCGCCTTCTTCCTGCGTGAGTCCCAAGCCGCCTTGATACGTTTAGATTTTAAAGTTGATTCTTCATGAGCACGGTTGGCGATAATCGATGAGATTGTACTAGACCAAGGATTGCTAGGCCCGATAACTAGATTATTTTCAACATCGATGATATCAATGCCGTGTTCCGCAAGTTTTGATATGTATCCAGCCACACGGAAGGGGTTCTCTCGACTAAAGCGATCGAGCGATTCGACGATTAGTACCGAATCGTCAATCTCGTCCGATTCGACACGCATGAACAACTGACCTAGGGCGGCTGTATCGCCCATATTGGAGCCTTTCCAACCGCTGATGCCTGAATCAACAAGAATTTCATAATCGATGGTGGAAAGATTCAATCGTTCGGCATTCTGTAACAAATATTGTTTTAACTTATCTTCCTGACGGACCAAGCCATCACCTGAAATCTGTGCATCACTACTTACACGGCTGTAAAGGAAGCATTTTCGCATCGTCAGTACCATTATTTTTTATCGTAGTGTTCCAAGGTATCACATTATGTTACATCACAAATTCATATATAAAAGGCTGGAAAAAGGCTCGCAATCACCAATCCGTTACGGTAATCTCAGATGCGTTTGTGCCTGGTTTAACTCGACTCAGCATCAAATCCTCTAAAAATGTGCGTTCCAGCACATTTTCAGCGGTATCTGATTGTCGATAAAGCAGGTGCAGATTAGTCTCGTTCCGTTTGGCATTTTTCAGGTAGCGACTGACGTCGTTAAGGACTTCAAGGGAAAACAATAACAATGGTCAAATCTCAACCGTTTCTGAGATATTTTTTGCGGGTAGTACCTGCAATTGCCGCAGCGGTAATGCTCTCCGCGTGCAGCTCGACTCACACTTCGAACTTGAATAACGCACAAACTGAGATGCATGCAGTTAATGACAAAAACGGTCTTTTACTGCAAGCCTCTCAGGATGAATTCGAAGCAATGGTCCGTAACGTTGACGTTAAGTCAAAAATTATGGATCAGTATGCAGACTGGAAAGGCGTTCGCTACCGTTTAGGCGGCGAAACCAAACGCGGCATTGATTGCTCGGCGTTTGTACAGCGCACCTTCCGCGAACAGTTTGGTATGGATTTACCGCGTTCTACCTATGAACAGGAAGACCTCGGCAAGAAAATCGTACGTACCAAACTGCGTCCTGGCGATCTGGTGCTGTTCCGCGCCGGCTCTACCGGGCGCCACGTCGGCATTTATTTAGGTAACGATCAATTCGTTCATGCCTCTACCAGCAGCGGCGTGATGATTTCGAAACTGAGCGATAACTACTGGAATAAACGTTATCGCGAAGCCCGCCGGGTGCTAACCAGCAGTTGACGGCGCAACCTTGATTGTCCTGAAGACCAAACGAGCGATAGAACGCTGCCTCCGGGCAGCGTTTTTTTTTGCGCTGCGCAACACCTTGCAACCTTCCCTCATTATCGGTTCGCAGTATTCTCAACATGGCCCTCTTAATTTCACGTCATTATTGGCGGGAAACTACGCCGACGTGGAAAAACTCACCTATTATCGTCAAATGGGGATAACAGTGATAATGCCGGATTTAAATGATTATCAGCCGTTGGATAAACGATGAATAATGACTGCGACACCGTCATTGCGATATATTAGGCAGTCACTCTATAACAAAAACAAATTGATACGCCGTGTTCAGGGGGCAGGTTTATGGGCTTGAAAAGGGCTTTTGCACGCCACGTTTCACACAGACGACGCAGTTTGGTTAAAAGCAGTGTCGTGGCCCTGGTATTTTTTATCCTGTTTATGGGGATTACGCTTTCGCTGATTAACCACCAGCGCACGCAATATCAACGCGCGGTAGAACAACGTACGCAGAAATTCACCCTCGATACCTTTAATAACCTGACTCAAATCATGCAGCGGTTGATGCCGCTAACCGAACAACCCTGTAGCAGCAGCCAACCGGAAATTACCTATCAGGCGGCTTTTCATGCCGGCGTGCGTACCTTTATGTTGGTGAAAAACGGCTTTGCCTATTGCTCTTCCGCCACCGGCGACATGATGTTGGCGCTGAAAAATATTTATCCGGAGATTGATCAACGCCAGCGGTTGGATCTCAAATTGCAGCAGGGTACGCCTCTGGTGCCGGGAAAACCGGCGTTCGCGGTTTGGCTGCGTCAGGCAGGCAAGGAAGATACCGGCATACTGGCGACGCTGGATATCGGCCTGATGCCCCAACAGATGTTTGGCACCAGCCCCGAACGTGCGCCGGGTATTGCCATTATTCTGAGCGATCGCGCCCTGACCAGCTTTAGCCCGAACCTGATGCCGGTCAACCAGTTGCCGGACGAAAAGGCCGACCGCATTTCCATCGCCGGCACCCCGATGATTATTATGTTTTATAACCAAAAACTGACGCCCAACGATATCCGCCTGACTCTGCTGGGTAGTCTGGTGCTGTCCTTAATGATCGGCGTGCTGTGCTACTACATGCTGTTGCTGCGCCAAAGCCCGGAGCGCGCCCTGATGCGCGGCATCAAACGCAACGAGTTCTTTATCGAGTATCAACCGGTATTTCATACCAAAACCGGCACCATCGGTGGGTTGGAAGCGCTGATCCGCTGGCAGCACCCGATCGAAGGACGTATTCCGCCGGATCTGTTTATTCCCTACGCCGAAAGCGAAGGGCTGATAGTGCCGCTGACGCGTCACCTGTTCCGCCTGATTGCCGAAGACGCCCCCAGGCTGGCGACGGCGCTGCCGCAGGGCGCCAAGCTCGGTCTGAATATCTCCCCTTCTCATCTCAGTGCGCCCTCTTTCCATCAGGACGTGTACGAACTGCTGGCGCAATTGCCGGGCAACTACTTCACGTTGGTATTTGAAATTACCGAGCGCGGTATGGTGGAGGAAGGCAGCGCGCTGGCGGAGTTCGACTGGTTGCATAAACAAGGCATTGAAATTGCCATCGATGACTTCGGTACCGGCCACAGTGCACTGATCTATCTGGAACGCTTTAGCATGGACTATCTGAAAATCGACCGCGGTTTCGTCAACTCCATCGGCCGGGATACGGTCACCGCCCCGGTACTGGACGCGGTCATTTCACTGGCCAAAAAACTCAAAATGCAAACCGTGGCGGAGGGCGTGGAAACCGCAGAACAGGTGAGCTTCCTGCAGGAACAGGACGTTAATTTTATGCAGGGGTACTATTACAGCAAACCTTTGAGCATCGACAATTTTGTCGCCTTCTGCAACGCCCATACGGTCATGGACCATCAGGCGCTAACGGACTGAATCTTTTAACTTCTTTACTCTGCGGCGCGGCAGTAAATGTTATGCTGACCCAGATTTAATCGACTTAACAGCAGGAGCTTACCGTCAAGATGTCCGTGCGCGTTTTTGCTGCCCTGGTGCTCTCAGCACTGAGTTTTGGCCTGCAGGCCGAAACCCTCAATGAAAGTTACGCTTTCGCCCTTCTCGGTGAGCCGAAATACGCCACCGACTTCAGCCATTACGACTACGTCAATCCAGCCGCACCGAAAGGCGGCGACGTGCGGATGGCGGCGATCGGCACCTACGATAACTTTAACCGTTACGCCTCGCGCGGCGTACCCGGCGAACGCACCGACGCACTGTATGACTCGCTGTTCACCACCTCGGACGACGAAATAGGCAGTTATTACCCGCTAATTGCCGAGTCCGCCCGCTTCCCGGCCGATATGCACTGGGTGGAGTTGGACATTAACGCCCGCGCCCGCTTCCACGATGGCAGCCCTATCACCGCCGCCGACGTCGCCTTCACCTTTAACAAGTTTATGACCGAAGGTGTGCCGCAGTTTCGCGTGGCGTACAAAGGCATTACGGTAAAGGCCATCTCCCGCCTGACGGTGCGCATCGAATTCCCGCAGCCGGATAAAGACAAGCTGCTTGGGCTGTTTGGGCTGCCGGTGCTGCCGGAGAGTTTCTGGAAAGATCATAAGCTGAACGAGCCGCTGGCAGCGCCGCCGCTTGGCAGCGGCCCGTATAAGGTCGGCAGTTACCGCCTCGGCCAATACATTACCTATCAACGGGTACGCGACTACTGGGCGGCCAACCTGCCGGTCAATCGCGGCCGCTTCAACTTCGACAGCATCCGCTACGACTACTATCTTGATGACAAAGTGGCGCTGGAGGCCTTCAAGGCCGGTGCCTACGACTTCCGCATTGAGGGTTCGCCCAAAAGCTGGGCCACCCAATATCAGGGCGGCAACTTCGCCCGCAACTACATAGTCAAACAGGATGAAACCAACCAGTCGGCGCAAAATACCCGCTGGATGGCGTTCAATATGAAACGCCCCCTGTTTGCCGATCGGCGCGTGCGCGAGGCGATCACGCTGGCCTTCGATTTCGACTGGATGAACAAGGCGCTGTATTACAACGCTTATCAACGTACCAACAGCTATTTCCAGAATACCCCCTACGCCGCCAGCGGCTATCCGGATGCTGCCGAACTGGCGCTGCTGGCACCGCTGAAGGACAAGGTACCGCCGGAGGTGTTCACCAGCATCTACCAGCCGCCAACCTCTGACGGCAGCGGCAACGATCGCCAGAACCTGCTGAAAGCCACCCAGTTGCTCAAGCAGGCCGGTTGGGAAGTGAAAAACCAGCAGTTGGTGAACAGTAAAACCGGCAAGCCCTTTACCTTCGAGCTGATGTTACTGAGCGGCAGCAACTTCCAGTACGTCTTGCCGTTCCAGCACAACCTCAAGCGGTTGGGGATCGAGATGCAGATCCGTGAAATTGACGTCACTCAATTCACCAAACGCATGCGTGACGGCGATTTCGACATGATGCCGACGGTCTATCTGGCGATGCCGTTCCCGAGTTCTTCGCTCCAGACGAACTGGGACTCCGAATACATCAATTCCAGCTGGAATACTGCCCGCGTCACCGATCCGGCGGTCGATAGCCTGGTGCGCAACATCCTGCGACACCAGGGCGACGAAAAAGCCCTGCTGCCGCTGGGCCGCGCGCTGGATCGGGTGCTGACCTGGAACAGGTTCATGCTGCCGATGTGGTATTCCAATCACGACCGCTATGCCTACTGGGACAAGTTCTCCACGCCGGCGATCCGTCCTGCTTACGTGATTGGCTTCGACAACTGGTGGTTTGACGTCAACAAGGCGGCGCGTTTGCCGGCCCAACAACAATAAGGGGTCGGCGATGGCGGCTTATCTGATTCGCAGACTGTTGCTGATTATCCCCACCCTGTGGGCGATCATCACCATTAACTTTTTTATTGTGCAGATCGCTCCCGGTGGCCCGGTCGACCAGGCGATTGCCACTATCGAAATGGGCCAGAGCAGCGGCTTCGGCGGTGGCGGTGCCGGTGAAGGCCTGGGGCACGCACGTATTGGTGTTGGCAGTGCGACAGATAGCCAATACCGTGGCTCACGCGGGCTGGATCCCGAGGTGATCGCCGAGATCACCAAACGCTATGGCTTCGACAAGCCGCTGCATGAGCGCTATTTCACCATGTTGTGGAACTACATGCGCCTCGACTTCGGTGACAGTCTGTTCCGTGGCGCATCGGTGATGCAACTGGTGGGTCATAGTCTGCCGGTATCAGTCACGCTGGGGCTGTGGAGCACGCTGATTATTTACCTGGTGTCGATCCCGTTGGGGATCCGCAAAGCGGTGCATAACGGCAGCGCCTTCGATACCTGGAGCAGCACTCTGATTATCATTGGCTATGCCATTCCGGCCTTCCTGTTCGCGATTTTGATGATCGTGCTGTTCGCCGGTGGCAGCTACCTCGACTGGTTCCCGTTGCGCGGTCTGGTTTCCAGCAATTTCGATACCCTGCCGTGGTATGGCAAAATCACCGATTACCTGTGGCATATCACGCTGCCGGTGCTGGCGACGGTGATTGGTGGCTTCGCCACCCTGACCATGCTGACCAAAAACTCATTCCTCGATGAGATCCGCAAACAATATGTGGTCACCGCACGCGCCAAAGGGCTGGACGAGAACAAGATCCTTTACCGCCACGTGTTCCGCAACGCCATGCTGCTGGTGATCGCCGGCTTCCCGGCGACCTTTGTCAGCATGTTTTTCACCGGCTCATTGCTGATCGAGGTGATGTTCTCGCTCAACGGGCTGGGCTTGCTGGGTTATGACGCCACCCTGCAGCGCGATTACCCGGTGATGTTCGGCACGCTGTATATCTTCACCCTGATTGGCCTGCTGTTGAATATCCTTAGCGATATCACCTATACCCTGGTCGATCCGCGCATTGATTTCGAGGCCCGCCAATGAATCGCTTAAGCCCGATTAATCAGGCTCGTTGGGCACGTTTTTGCAGCAACCGCCGTGGCTATTGGTCGCTGTGGATTTTTCTGGTGCTGTTTATCCTCAGCCTGGGGGCCAACCTGATCGCTAACGACAAGCCGCTACTGGTGCGCTACGAGGGCCGCCTGTACCTGCCGTTTATTATCGACTACAGCGAGACCACCTTCGGCGGTGAGCTCAATACCGCCACCGACTATCAGGATCCGTTCGTCAAAAAGCAGATCGACAGCCACGGCTGGGCAGTTTGGCCACCGATTCCCTTCAGTTACGACACCATCAACTTCGCCACCGAGGTGCCCTTCCCTTCGGCCCCTTCACAGCAAAATTTATTAGGTACCGACAGTAACGGCAGCGACGTGCTGGCCCGCGTGCTGTACGGCTTTCGTATTTCGATGCTGTTCGGGCTGGCGCTGACGCTGTTTTCCAGCGTGATTGGCGTCTGCGCCGGCGCCATGCAGGGCTACTACGGCGGGCGCGTGGATCTATGGGGCCAGCGCTTTATTGAAGTGTGGTCAGGGATGCCGACGCTGTTTTTGATTATTCTGCTGTCGAGCATCGTACAACCCAATTTTTGGTGGCTGCTCGGCATCACCATTTTATTTGGCTGGATGAGCCTGGTGGGCGTGGTACGCGCAGAGTTCCTGCGCACCCGTAACTACGATTACATCCGCGCCGCACGTGCCATGGGGGTGCAGGACCGGGTCATTATGTACCGGCATATGCTGCCCAATGCCATGGTGGCGATGCTGACCTTCTTGCCGTTTATCCTGTGCGGATCCATCACCACCCTGACCTCCCTCGATTTCCTGGGCTTTGGCCTGCCGATCGGTTCTCCGTCGCTCGGCGAGCTGCTGCTGCAGGGCAAAAACAACCTGCAGGCGCCGTGGCTTGGCATTACCGCGTTCCTGGTGTTGGCGGTGTTGCTGTCTTTACTTATTTTTATTGGCGAAGCGGTACGCGACGCCTTTGACCCCAGCAAGGCGCATTGATATGGCTAGCACTCCTTTGCTTTCAATTCAGGATCTCGGCGTTGCTTTCCGCCAGGGTGACCAACTGAATCAGGTCGTCAGTGGGCTTTCGCTGCAGATAGAAAAGGCAGAAACGCTGGCACTGGTGGGCGAGTCCGGCTCGGGAAAAAGCGTCACTGCACTGTCGGTGTTGCGCCTGCTGCCTTCACCACCGGTGGTCTATACCGGCGGTGATATCCAGTTCAACGGCAATTCGTTGCTGCATGCGCCTGAGGCTGAGCTGCGCAAGGTGCGCGGCAACCAGATTTCGATGATCTTCCAGGAGCCGATGGTGTCACTCAATCCCTTGCATACCATAGAGAAGCAGCTGGCGGAAGTCCTGGCGCTGCATCGCGGTATGCGACGCGACGCGGCACGCAGTGAGATTATTCAGTGTCTGGATCGCGTAGGTATTCGCAACGCCAAGGGCCGGTTGAAAGACTACCCACATCAGCTCTCCGGCGGCGAGCGCCAGCGGGTGATGATCGCCATGGCGGTGTTAACCCAGCCCAAGCTACTGATTGCCGATGAACCCACGACGGCGCTCGATGTCACCATTCAGGCGCAAATTCTGCTGTTGCTGAAAGAACTGAAGCAAGAAATGGGCATGGGGCTGCTGTTTATCACCCATAACCTGAATATTGTACGCCGCCTGGCGGATAACGTAGCGGTCATGCGCCAGGGGCAATGCGTTGAGCAAAGCAGCCGGAGCAACCTGTTTAGCCGGCCGCAACACCCCTATACCCAACAATTACTGGCGGCAGAGAACGTAGGCGATCCGCTGCCGCTACCTGCTGACGCCGCCCCGTTGCTGAAGGTGGAAAACCTGCAGGTCAGTTTCCCGATCAGGCGTGGTTTACTGCGCCGCACCGTGGGTCAGCATTATGCGCTGAAAGATTTGAGCTTTGAGCTGAAGGCCGGGGAAAGCGTTGGATTGGTGGGCGAGTCCGGCTCCGGTAAGAGCACCACCGGGCTGGCGTTACTGCGCTTGCTTAGCGCCAGGGGGGCGATGTGGTTTAAAGGCCAGCCGTTGCACCAGTTCAGCATGAAGCAGATGCTGCCATACCGCAGCCAGATGCAGATTGTGTTTCAGGACCCTTACTCCGCGCTTAATCCCCGGCTCAATGTGCTGCAAATCATTGCCGAGGGGCTGGAGGTTCACCAGAAACTGAGCGCTGAGCAGCGAGAACAGCGGGTGATCGAAGTACTACAGGAGGTGGGGCTGGATCCCGCCCTGCGCCACCGTTACCCTACCGAGTTTTCCGGCGGTCAGCGCCAACGCATCGCCATCGCACGTGCGCTGATTTTACAACCTCAGTTGCTGATCCTCGATGAACCGACCTCGTCACTGGATAAATCGGTACAGGCGCAAATCCTGACGCTGCTTAAATCACTGCAACAGCGCCACCGGCTGGCCTATCTGTTTATCAGCCATGATTTGCAGGTGGTGCGTTCACTGTGTCATCAGGTGATTGTGCTGCGACAGGGGGAAGTGGTTGAACAAGGTGACTGCCAGACAGTCTTTAACTCACCGGCCGCCGCTTATACCCAGCAGTTGTTACAGCTGGCGGATTAGCGACGGGATTCAGAAAGGATATTGAGCGCTCATCGGCTCGGCAATAGCGGCACCCACGTTTTTTAGCCGACACATGGTGGCGCTTTCATCGCAGCGATGCACAAACAGGCAAGGTTCCCCTTCCCACTCTACGATGGCGCAGTCGACCTGGATCTCCTGCAACGACAATTTAAGCTGTTGCATCACCTGCCAGGCGTCAGCACCCTCATGACTGAGCAGTTTCAGACCAATCAGGTTGTTATCTTCGTCTATTCCGCTGAGCGGAATCGGTTCAACCTTGACGCCGGTAAAACCTGATAGCCAACGATAACTTTGCGGCAAGCGATGCACTACCGAAAGTTGGATACTATCCACATGAAATCCCTAGTTTGAAAAGTGAAACAGTTTTTACCTGACAGGGTAACTAAGTTATAGCCGTTGAGAACCGACTCTGCTGAGCGCATATGTTATTTAAATGTAAAATATGTCACAACTCATTAACCGTACCCTGCGCTTGCTGATATCGTGCTGTTTTGGTGCGCCGCACGGTGTCATTTCACGGCATTTTGCGACTCAGCTCGCATTTTTGCGTTATATGTAACCCTTTCCCGCCGCGATCTCAACTCTTTTTTCTTGCAATACGGCTACTTATTGCTCGGCATAATTTTACATTGAGGAAACATTTAGCCTCGCACCACAGCGGTGAGTTACAAGCTAACTCATTGACTATAAATGGCCTTAAAACAAATCACTCACCGGTATTAGTCCAGGAAAATAACGGATAGGCGGGTTATCTGCCTGAGCAGGCAGAGCATTTTTTTAACAAAAAGAATACAGATAGTGCGCAGGGGATTTAATTAGCACACTTATGTTTAGCAACGAAGTCTTCATTGCCATTGGGTTTCAGAGCGGGCTTGGGCCGGAGGGGATACTTCACCCAGGCCCAACATCACGCTGAGCCTGGATCAGGAAGAAAAGACTAGGGGGTATCAGACGAGGATTTTTGTCGTGGCCGACTGGCATACAGATAGAACAACACCGCAACAATGCTACACAACGCCATTGAGGAAACCATCGGCCAGGCACTTTTGCCGGGCGCCATTGCCAGTATCGCCCCCACCAACGCACCGATGCTGAAACGCAAGGTACCTGCCAGAGAGGATGCCGTACCTGCCATATGCGGGAAGTCGTCCAGGATCACGGCCATGGCGTTTGAGGAAATCATGGCGATACACCCCAGATAAACGGCCACGCCCAACACCAACGCCCAGAACCCCAGGCCAATAGCGCTCACCGCCAGTAACCACAGCCCCATCGCCAACTGCACAAACAGCCCCAGACGGAACATTTTGATCGCGCCCAACCGCCGTACATTACGGCTGTTAACCAGCGTGGTCAGGAACAGGAAAACAATATTCAGCGCAAAATAGTAACCAAAGTGCTGCGGTGAAACATGATTCAGTTCGATATACACGAAGGGCCCGGCGCTGAGGAACGAGAACATACCGGCGAAGGAGAAGGCGCTGGCCAGCATATAGCTCAGCACGCGCTTATGGCGGAACAAGGAAGCGAAGTTACCCAGCGTGGTACGCAGATGGAATTTTTGCCGTCGCTCTTTCGGCAGCGTCTCTTTAATAAAGAACGCCACCAGCAATGAACCGATCAGCGCCGCAGCGCCCATGGTCCAGAAAATCGCATGCCAACTGAACCACAGCAGCAGCGCACCGCCGATCATCGGCGCCAGCAAGGGCGCAATGGTCATCACCAGGATGACAAACGACATCATGCGCGAAAACTCGTCCTTGGTGAACATATCGCGCATCAGGGCGTTAATCACTACGCTGGCCGCCGCCGCCGACAGACCGTGCAGGAAACGCAGGTTGATCAATTGCTCGATCGACTGCGCCATGGCGCAGGCACCACCGGCGATGGCGAAGATCAGCGTCCCCCAGAGGATCACCGGTTTGCGCCCTATGCTGTCCGACATCGGCCCATAGAACAGTTGCCCCAGGGCAAAACCGAGCATATAGGCGCTGAGCGTCATCTGCACGCTGCCCGACTCGACGCCGAACTGCCTGGCTATCACCGGCATACTGGGCAGATACATGTCGATGGCCAGTGGCATCAGCATGGAAAGCAGGCCCAGAATAAAAATCAAACCGAGGTGAGATGACCGGTTCTGTAACACGTTCGACGACTCCTTCATCAGCCGTAGTCTTGTAATGAATTAATCTTGCAGGTGCGGAGCACCAACGCTGGCGATTTCTTCTTCTGTCAGCGGACGGTATTCGCCCTCTGCCAGATCCTCATCCATCACGATGGCACCAATACGTTCGCGATGCAGCTCGAGAACCCGGTTGCCGACCGCTGCGAACATGCGTTTCACCTGGTGATAACGCCCTTCGCTGATGGTCAGGCGTACCAGCTTGTCTTCAATTTGTTCCAGTTGCGCAGGTCGGGTCAGATCTTTTTCGTTATGCAACTGCACGCCTTCGGCAAATTGCTGCGCGGTATCTGCCGCCAGCGGATGCTCCAGCGTCACCAGATAGGTTTTCTCACAGTGATGCTTGGGTGAAGTGATGCGGTGCGACCATTGGCCGTCGTCGGTCATCAGCACCAGGCCGGTGGTATCGATATCCAGGCGACCGGCGGCGTGTAGCTTGTAGGCCACCGGCTCATCGAGGAAATACAGCACCGTCGGATGATCGGGATCGTCCGTGGAGCAAACGTAACCCTGCGGTTTATTGAGCATAAAATAGCGCGGGCCGTTTTGGCGTTGCAGTGGGTTGCCGTCAAACGTCACCTCCTGCTCCGGAGTCAGTTTCAGTGCCCCGCTCTTCACCACTTCACCGTCTACGGTGACGCGTTTTGCCCGAAGTTCACGCGCTACCAGCGCACGGCTAACACCTAACTGCTGAGATAAAAACTTGTCCAGTCGCATTGAATCTGCTTTGCCTGTCGTTGTTATGATCGCATTGATCGTATTGCTAAAATATGACACCCACCGTTGCACCAGGTGCAACAGGGCAGGTTCGAAGAGGGGGGAACAGCGATTACTGTCACACGAGTATAGCGGCGGAAACGGCCCCCTGACAGAGGTAATTTCCACGCTTCTCGCACCGCATGCGCTCACAAGGCATAATAATAGAAATTTTTTAGCCGCCTGAGGAGTAAAATGTCACTGTTTCTGTGGGTTCAGATGTTGCAAAACATGTTCCCGGCGGCCCATTTCAACCAACGGCGTTAATTCATGGCCTTTACTCTACGCCCCTACCAACTGGAAGCGGTCGAAGCCACCATCAAACATTTCCGTCAGCATCCACAACCGGCGCTGATCGTGCTGCCGACCGGGGCCGGTAAAAGCCTGGTGATCGCCGAGTTGGCGAAGCGCGCGCGTGGCCGGGTATTGGTGCTGGCTCATGTGAAAGAACTGGTGGCGCAAAACCACGCCAAATACCGCGCCTACGGGTTGGAAGCCGATATTTTTGCCGCCGGGCTGCAGCAAAAAGACAGCGCCGGCAAGGTGGTATTCGGCAGCGTACAATCCGTGGCGCGTAATCTGCCATTGTTTGACGGTGCGTTTTCGCTGTTGATTATCGACGAATGCCACCGCATCAGCGACGATGACGACAGTCAGTACCAGCAGATTATTCAGCATCTGCAAAAAACCAATCCGCAGTTGCGGCTGCTGGGCCTGACCGCCACGCCCTACCGGCTGGGTAAAGGCTGGATTTATCAGTATCACTATCACGGTTTTACCCGTGGCGATGCCAACAGTCTGTTTCGTGACTGCATCTATGAACTGCCGCTGCGCTACATGATCAAAAACGGCTTCCTGGTGCCGCCGGAAAGGCTGGATATGCCGATTGTGCAGTATGATTTCAGCCGTCTGGAGGCCAGAAGCAACGGCCTGTTCAGTGAGGTCGACCTGAACCGTGAGCTGAAGCAGCAAAATCGCATTACGCCGCACATCATCAGCCAGATCGTTGAATATGCCGAAACGCGTAAGGGAGTGATGATTTTCGCCTCCACCGTTGAGCACGCCCGAGAAATACACGGCCTGCTGCCGCCCGGAGAAGCCGCGCTGGTCAGCGCCGAAACACCGGCCAGCGAGCGTGATGCGCTGATAGAGGCTTTCAAACAACAGCAATTGCGCTACCTGGTCAACGTGGCGGTGCTGACCACCGGTTTTGATGCACCGCATGTCGATCTGATCGCTATTCTGCGCCCAACCGAATCCGTCAGCCTGTATCAGCAAATCGTCGGGCGTGGGCTGCGGCTGGCCCCCGGCAAGGAAGATTGCCTGATCCTCGACTACGCCGGTAACCCGCACGACCTGTTTACCCCAGAGGTCGGGGTCAGTAAGCCACACGGCGACAGTCAGCCGGTACAGGTGTTCTGCCCCGGCTGCGGCTTCGCCAATTTGTTTTGGGGAAAATGCACCGAGAACGGCGATATCATCGAACACTATGGTCGCCGTTGTCAGGGCTGGCTGGAGGATGATGAAGGCCATCGCGAGCAGTGCGATTACCGCTTCCGCTTCAAGATTTGCCCGCATTGCGGCGCTGAGAATGACATTGCCGCCCGCCGCTGCCACCAGTGTCAGGAAGTCTTGGTCGATCCTGACGATATGCTGAAGGCTGCGCTGAAGTTGAAAGACGCTTTGGTATTGCGCTGTGGCGGCATGGAGCTGCAAAGCGGCCGTGATGAAAAAGGCGAGTGGCTGAAAGCCACTTATTACGACGAAGACGGCACCAGCACCAGTGAACGTTTCCGGCTACAGACCCCAGCGCAGCGCAAAGCCTTCGAAATGCTGTTCCTGCGCCCGCATCAGCGTGCGCCAGGAGTCCCTTTTGCCTGGCAAACCGCTGCCGACGTGCTGGCCCAGCAAGCGGCCTTGCGCCATCCGGATTTTGTAGTGGCACGCAAACGCGGGCAGTTCTGGCAGATACGGGAAAAAGTGTTCGATTATCAAGGCCGCTTCCGCCGTGCCAACGAGCTGTCTTGATCCTGACAGCCGGCAAATCGGGCAGGTTTCCATTGCCCTGCGGACGGCTTTCCGTTAAACTGCCGCCCGCTTTGCCTGGGTTCGCCCGGTGCTAAAGCAGGTTATACCCTACGCATGACAGGCTGCGGTCTGGAAGGCGACGGGTAAATCGAACTTGCTACTGGGTCGCCTGTAGCAGGGTAAATTTTCTTTTTAGAGAAAAAACAATGTTCACTATCAATGTAGAAGTACGTAAAGACCAGGGTAAGGGTGCGAGCCGCCGCCTGCGTGTTGCCAACAAATTCCCAGCTATCGTTTACGGTGGCGAAGAAGCTCCAGTTTCCATCGAACTGGACCATGATTCTGTAAAGAACATGGAAGTTAAACCAGAATTCTACAGCGAAGCAGTAACTCTGGTTATCGACGGTAAAGAAACCAAAGTTAAAGTTCAGGCTGTACAGCGTCACCCGTTCAAGCCGAAACTGGCTCACATCGACTTCCGTCGCGTTTAATCGCAACGAATTCGACCCTTTCGGGACGCCGAAGTAGAAAACGCCGCAATTGCGGCGTTTTTTATTGTCTGCGATTCGGCAAACGTTACTTGTTGCCGCCGTTTAACCGGCGTTGCAGCTGATCGCGCAGGTTCGGCGGCGTGCCCTTAATCGTCAGCGTATCCGTTGCCGCATCCCAGAACACCCGTTCTCCCAACAGCATGGCGTCAAAGTTCATGCTGATGCCGCCGCCGCTGCCGGCGAACTTGGTCAACTGGCGCAGAGTGCCACGATCGGCCGGGAAGCTGTCTTCCAGTTGATAGCCCTGTTCGCTGGAGAATTGCAGGAAATCTTTCTCGCCCACCGGCGCGATCTCTTTCGACAGTTCCTGCAGCTCGATTTCCTCGCCGGCCTGCAACTGTTCGTTGCAATAGCTGTAAACCTGCTGGCGCACCGACTGGCGCTCATTTTTATCCAACTGGGCGTCGGCGCAATAGTCGTCAACCGCCTGCAGCAAGCCCCGGTTCTGCGCTTTGGTGTCCAGCCCTTCGGCCGCCGCCAGGAAATCCATAAAGAAATCGGACACCTTGCGGCCCACCCGCCCTTTCAGGAAGGTCAGGTAACGGGTGGATTCCGGGTTGGTTTCCCACTCGGTCAGATCGATGCGCGCCACGATATCGGCGTGGTTGATGTCCAGATAATGGGTGGTATTGATATCCAGCTCTTCGTTAACGCGTGAACTGTTGCGGCTGTTGAGCACCGCAATCAGCAAGTACTCTGTCGACAGGTAGCGGTACTGGCCGAACAGCACCACGCCGCCTTCGGCAAACGGGTACTTGCCCAGCTCATCGCGCAGACGGCCGGTTGCCGCGCGACTGAAAGCCAGAAAATCCTTATCGTCCTTGCGGCAGGTGCGCAGCGCATCCGCCAGCTCACTGCCTTCATTGAACAGGCCATAAGCCTTGCTCTTGGCACTGTAGACGCGATGCAGTTCCTCCATCATCTCTTCCACCGCCGCATTGGTGGGAAGAAGAGAGTCGCGCAGCACCACGTCCAGCGTTTGTTCGTCGCGTTTTACCAACTGGTGCAGAGCGATCTGGTCGATATCCAGACTCATGATAAATCCTCCTGTTCTTTGAGCGCGTATTCAAGCACTGAAGGCTTCGCCCTGCAACTGTAAAGCGGGATCGGCAAACGATCGTTACCTTAACGGCTGCCACGCTATAAAAGAGCGGAAAATCACGGCTCTATACGGTAAGATATGGGACTTTGTCAGGCTTTGAGCGCAATTTTTATGCCACAATCATCCCGTTACAGTGACGAACACGTTGAACAACTGCTCTCTGAGCTGGTCAATGTTCTGGAAAAACACCATACTCCCACCGATCTTTCTCTGATGGTGCTGGGCAACATGGTAACTAATCTGATCAACACCAGCGTTGCTCCCGCGCAGCGGAAGACGTTGGCAAGATCGTTTGCAGAAGCTCTGCAAGCTTCTATTCGTGAAGACAAAGCGCATTAATAATTACTTATGGTGACAAACCGTCAGCGTTATCGTGAAAAAGTCTCCCAGATGATTAGCTGGGGGCACTGGTTCGCCTTATTCAATATTCTGCTCGCCCTCGGGTTGGGTAGCCGCTACCTGTTTGTCACCGACTGGCCCTCTTCCCTGTTGGGCCGGGTTTATGCCCTGGTCAGCTTGCTGGGGCATTTCAGCTTTATCGTTTTCGCCGGCTATCTGTTGGTGATATTCCCGCTGACCTTTGTGGTGATGTCACAGCGGCTACTGCGGCTTATTTCCGCCGTGCTGGCCACGACCGGGCTAACGCTGTTGCTGGTAGACAGCGAAGTGTTCACGCATTTCCACCTTCACCTTAACCCGGTGGTGTGGGAACTGGTGGTCAACCCGGATCAAAGCGAGCTGGCGCGCGACTGGCAACTGATGTTCATCTGCGTGCCCGTTATCTTCCTGGTGGAGATGTTGTTTGGCACCTGGAGCTGGCAAAAGCTTCGCAGCCTGAACCGCCAACACTTTGGCAAGCCGTTGGCCGTGCTGTTCATCAGCGCCTTTTTTGCCTCGCACCTGATTTATATCTGGGCCGACGCCAATTTCTATCGCCCGATCACCATGCAGCGAGCCAATCTGCCGCTTTCCTACCCCATGACCGCACGTAAATTCCTTGAGAAACACGGCCTGCTCGATCCACAAGAGTATGAGCGCCGTTTGGTGCAGCAGGGTAATCCGGAGGCCGTAGCGGTGGAATATCCACTCAACGATCTCAGCTACAACGACAAAGGCAGCGGCTATAACCTGTTGATGATCGTCGTAGATGGCGTTCGCGCCCAGGATATGACAAAGGATATGCCTGCCCTCACCCGCTTCGCGCAGGAAAACGTTCGCTTCAGCGATCACTACAGTTCGGGCAATCATGCGGATACCGGCCTGTTTGGCCTGTTCTACGGCATTTCGCCGACCTATTTGGACAGCATTCTCGCCGCGCGCAAACCTTCTGCCCTGGTGAACGCACTTAGCGCCCAGGGTTATCAGTTTGGCCTGTTCTCGTCCGACGGCTTTAACGCCAGCCTATATCGTCAGGCTCTGTTGACCGACTTCTCGCTGCCGACGCCAAGCAGGCAAAACGATGCAGTCACCACTCAACAATGGCAGAATTGGCTGGCCGATCAGAACAACAAGGCTCCGTGGTTCTCCTACATCAACTTCCGTGGCGCTGAACCGGCAGCCAATGAAAAAACACCGGCCCCGGCCGACTTTATTCAACGTTACCGCGCCGGTGCGCAGGATGTGGACACGCAGATTGCGGAGGTGCTCAGCACGCTGAAAGCCCGTGGCGTTCTGGATAAAACGGTCGTGGTGATTACCGCAGAACACGGCGTTGAATTTAATGACAGCGGCAAAGGCTACTGGGGTGCTGGCAGCAGTTATAACCAACAGCAGCTGCAAGTGCCGCTGGTTATCCACTGGCCGGGTACGCCAGCTCAGACCATCAATAAGCTGACCGGCCATAACGATGTGATGCGCACGCTGATGCAGCGTTTACTGCACGTTAAAACGGCCCCTAACGATTACTCGCAAGGTGAAGATCTGTTCACCGCACAGCGCAAGAATAACTGGGTCGCCACCGGTGATAACAACCTGTTGATCATCACTACGCCAACACAAACCATGGTGCTGGACGGCAATGGCACTTATCGGGCGTACGATAAAAACGACAAAGAAATAAAAGACGAGAAACCGCAGCTTACCCTGCTGTTGCAGGTGCTGACTGACGTTAAACGCTTCATTGCCAACTAACTGCTTAAAATACAAGCAATCAGGCACTGCTACTCTTGCATTGATTTTGGTTAAGGGTAGTATAATTTGCCATAGCGTCGGCATGTAGCGCAGCTTGGTAGCGCACCGTCATGGGGTGTCGGGGGTCGGAGGTTCGAATCCTCTCATGCCGACCAATAATCCCTTTAAAAACCAACCCTTAGCGGTTGGTTTTTTTATGATTAAACTCGGCATTCACCCGTGATTGAGTTTTTCCCCTGGGGGCAAACGTCAGAACTTTGCGGAATAACACCCAATATTGAGCCCAAAGAGCCTGTACACCCAGATAGGGTTAAAATAACCAAAAGAAACAATGCCCTTTTCATCCAACACTCCTTATCTTTTCGCTATCTGGTTATATCTTATTCATGGCTCACTGTCTTTCAACAAACTGTCAGTTTTCGTGAAAATGCCGGCGAGCATAGGCTTTTAGCGCTTAACGCTCCAGCCATTCAACGGCCAGGATACGAGCCTCATCCAGACTGACATCCCTGCCTTCTCTGGTGATTGCCGTTTTCAACACATCAATGATATCGGCCTTTTCCGTGGCGCGTTCTTCATTAATTAACACCAAAACCGCATCACCTATCACTGTGCATATGCCGATATACAAAGCTTTTGAATCTTCGAAGCCGCTGCCCATAACTACCTCCGGTTGCAATTTATGCAGATTAACATCTTGCGCCTGACAATGCCCTTTAAGGACCCGGTCGGCGCGGGCGGAAAACGAAAAACCCCAGCGATCATTAAGATTGCTGGGGTTCGTAGACGGGATTAACCGTCTGTACAACTATATATATGGTGCCGGCTACCGGAGTCGAACTGGTGACCTACTGATTACAAGTCAGTTGCTCTACCTACTGAGCTAAGCCGGCTAAATTTGGCGGAAGGACAGAGATTCGAACTCTGGGAGCTGTTACACTCGACGGTTTTCAAGACCGTTGCCTTAAACCACTCGGCCATCCTTCCAATGGGCGCAGATATTAGCGCTACCGTTATGAAATGTCTATCGTTTCATGCAAAAAAAAGCAGGAAAAAGTGCGTTTGGTTAAACTTCATGCCACTGGCGGTTAAAAAATGAAAAACCCCGCCGAAGCGGGGCCAGATTGCTCAACATAACAGCCGTTATTTAGGCTGGGAGTCGTAGTCTGAACAAGTCTGATAACCTTTGTTCATCACATGACCTGTATCGCTGTAGCTAACAAAATAGGTTTGTACTTTCCCGTCACGTGGCGCCACCGCGTAGGTGTCGCAGGTACCCTGTGCATGAACCAGAGTAGCTGTAGTTGACGGTGGACCTGCAATGGCTCGTACCTGCTGTTTGGTCATTCCTACTTTTACATCACTGACCACAGGCTCCTGAACATAACTGGCGGCCCTGTCATAAGCCGTACAACCGGCAAGAAGGGTGAAAGTCGCTGCAGTGCAAATGGCTAAAACCAGCTTATTCGTCATGGTTTGTCCTCTTTGAGTACGTTTATTGTCCTCTAAGTCTAGAAGAGAGAAGGCTTTTCTACAAATTTCACTTTGTCGATAGGTGCGGTTCGCGCCAATATCCTCAGCAGGCCACGGTAGCCAACCAGCGCAATTCACATTTTACTTTGTTGCTGTTTTAACTGCGCCTCAAATGTCTGTTGTGACTGTTGCACATATTGCTGCAACCCCTGACGATCGACAAACGCATCCAGATCGCCGGCCTGCAGGCGTTGCATTTTATTATCCAGATCGAAGCGCGTTCCCTTATTGGCGATAAAAATATCCGCCTGCTGCTGAGCCAACCGAGCAAAACTGCCACGGATATCCTGCACCAGACTGGGGTAGTTTTTGTTGTCGATCAGATAGTAGTCCGGCGTTGCCAGGCTATCAGCATAGACCAGTCGGTAACTTTGCCCTCCCTGATGTAGCGTGGTCAGCCACGAGGTGGCCCCCGGCAAATGGCCTGGCGTCATCAATGCCGTTAATTTCAGGTCGCCCAAGGTAATGCTGTCCCCCTCCCCGACGATAATATCGACCTTCACCGGCGGGAAGCTCAGCGCATCTCCCAGAGCAAAATCCTGTTTGCCGCCAAGCGCCAACTGTTGGGCATTGGCAGCGCTGGCGACAACTTTTGCCCCGCTCCAGACTTGCAGACGCGCAATGCCACCCGCCTGATCGAGACGCGCGTGACTATTGAGGATATAGCGCAGATCTTTGATGTTAAAACCCAAAGCCTCTATGTGCGCTCTTATCGCCGGAGCGCTAGCGTCCAGCGCGGCGTCGATAAGAATCAGTCCTTCCGGCGTGCTCAGCAGCACGGACGATAGGTTGCGGGTGCCCACGTAATAAACATGCGGGAACATCTGAAATGGCGCGACCGGCTGCGCCCACTGTTCAAAAAGCGAATAGGGCGGCGCACTGGACAACGGCTGTGCCGGATTAAGCTGCGCCTGAGCGCCGAAACACAGAGCAACCGTCATAGCCGTCAGATAACCAAGGTTTTTTTTCATGTTCCAATTCTATGGAGGTAAACGGGGCTGAAGTATACTCAGCCCAATATTGAAACGTATTCAATTAGGAAGGCCATTAATGAACATCCTGCAAATGGACATGAACCTGCTGAAAGTGCTCTATCTGTTGACCAGCACCGGCTCCAGCCAGAAAACGGCGGACAAGTTGGGCATCAGCACTTCGGCCGTCAGCCATGCATTGGCCCGCCTGCGTGAAGTGCTCAATGAGCCTTTATTTCGTCGGGAGGGGCATCGCCAGGTGCCGACGCTGTTTGCCCTGTCGCTTAAAGAGAAACTAACGCCATTGTTCTCTTCGCTGGACGGTGAACTGTTCGGCCATTTGCAGGACGCACCACGACATTTCAACCTGGTTGCACCACCGGCACTGCATCCGATATTGCTGCCGCTGCTGGCACAGAAAAGCACACTCGCCAATGTGGATATCCGTTGTCAGAACTTTGAGCGGCGCTCATGGCGGAACGATCTGCTGGAAGGCAGCATCGATATGGTGATCGCAGTGGGCGATCATCAACAGCGTACCAGCGCACTGCGTTATGCACTGATTGGCAGCACTCGCCTGGTCGCAGTATTTGGGGCCCCCTTGCAGCAGAGGTTGCAGCACAAGAGCGGTCTGGCCTTCAGCGAACTGGCAAACTATGCGCACTATTACTGTCACCCTTGGCCACAGGCGGAAAATGAGCTGGATCGTCAGTTGGAACGCCAGGGTTTACAACGCAGGATCCAGCTCAGCTGTGCCGATTATGCCCAGTTGCCACCAGTGCTGCGGGCGGCCCCGCTGATGGCGGTAGTTCCGCAGCCCTGGTTCAGTGCACAACCCGATAAACGAGGGTTATTCACCCTGCCCATCCTGGACAACCTTGCAATTGGCCATCTGTTTTCACACTATCGGCAGGGAGAAGTTGAGTGGAAAAAGCGTCTTATTTCCGCGCTTCATGCGGAACTACGGCCTTATTATCAGTAACGACAATCAGAAGCCGAATTCACTCAGTGCCGCAATATCATCCGGACGACGGCCAAGCGGCCAATGGAACTGCCGATCCTGCTCGCGGATCGGCATATCGTTGATGCAGGCGTGTCTGTTGATCATCAGACCGTCCGGGTTAAACTCCCAATTCTCGTTGCCAAAACTACGGTACCAGTTGCCCGAGTCATCACGCCATTCATAGGCAAAGCGCACCGCGATACGCGCCCCATCAAACGCCCATAACTCCTTAATCAGCCGATACTCCAGCTCTTTCGCCCATTTACGCTGCAAGAATGCGCAAACGGCCTCGCGACCATCAACAAACTCCGCCCGGTTACGCCAGTGGGTATCGACGGAATAGACCTGCGAGACGCGTTCAGGATCGCGGCTGTTCCAGGCATCTTCTGCCAGACGGACTTTCTCAATCGCCGACTCTCGGGTAAACGGCGGTAATGGGGGTTTAATGCTCATAGCTCACCTCTGCTGGGTTGTCATTAGGTAGACAGAACTGTCTACACAATTAAGCTAGCGCATGTAGACAGAGTTGTCTACAATCATTCCAAACGATATTTCAGGAGATGTTTTAATGTCTGTTGCCCCCAGTACTTTGCCACCACGTCAGCGCATCCTGCTGACAGCGCATGATTTGTTTTACCGCGATGGCATACGCGCGACCGGCATTGATCGCATCATCAGCGAGTCAGGCGTAGCCAAGGTCACGTTTTATCGTCATTTCCCCAGTAAAAATGAGCTGATTGAGGCGTTTCTTGCCTACCGTCATGATCAGTGGCTGAGCTGGTTCAGTCGGTCTTTGGAGCAGCATGCCACCCGACGAGGAGATGTGATGCTCGCTTTGGTGCCCTGCCTTGAGGAATGGTTCAGCAGCCCGCATTACCGCGGTTGTGCTTTTATCAATACGGCGGTGGAGCTGGCGGATATGTTACCGGAGAGCCTAAAAATCGCACGCCGGCATAAGAAGCAGATGGCCGAAGTCATTGCCAGCCACCTGCCCACAAGCCCTGAGCGGGAACAGCGAGCGGAGATGCTGTCGATGCTGATCGACGGAGCCATCGTCAAGGTACAAATTGAGCAGCAACCCCAGAACGCGCTGCTGCTGCTAAGTGAAATGCTAAAGACACTGGCTGCCGCCTGGAAGCATCAGTAATTGGCCCAGATCCCCGGAGTTACCAGCTCGAGCAGATGATTATCGGGATCGCGGAAATAAATACTCTCGCCACCGTGCTCCCAGCTCATGCGCCCTTCTATCTCTATGCCATGTGCCGCCAGATGCTGTTCCCAATGCGGCAGCTGTTCTTTCGTGACGGCCAGCCCGATATGCAGCGGTCCGCTGCCATCATGCGGGGGGATATAGCCTTCCGGGTAATGTGCTCCTTTGACCGAGTCGCCTTCAATAAACAGCAGCAAGACGCTTTGCTGGCTCACGTCATAGGCGCGAAAACGCTCATTGGCCACCATCACCGGCAGTTTTAATACCTGCTGGTAAAAAACCGCGGCCCGCTCGATATCCTTGACGTACAGTACCGTTTCAATTACCCGATCTATCTTGAGCTCCATATTCACCTCCGGATTTCTCTATACCCTATAGCCTTCAAGTTGCAGCTAGGCGGCCAGCTTGCTCATCCCCAGGCGCTTACAAAAGTTGAGTAACTGGGGTGAGCAAGTGCAGGTAACAACGCTGCAACTTGAAAGATGACGGGTATATACGGCGAAAGTTTAGTTAAACCCCGGCACATCAGGATGGCAATCCGTGCCGCGAAAATGCCAATTTGTGCCAAACCGCAGGCAAAAAAAACGCGGCCCGAAGGCCGCGTGATCAGATTCACACTCTGTTGCTTAGAACTGGTAAACCAGGCCCACGGCAACCACGTCGTCGGTGTTGATACCGGCAGACTTGGTGAAGTCATTTTCATCCATCAGGTTGATTTTGTAATCAACGTAGGTAGACATGTTTTTGTTGAAGTAGTAGGTCGCGCCCACATCAACATACTTCATCAGATCCTGATCGCCGTAACCGCGTTCGATGTCTTTGCCTTTAGACTGCAGGTAAGCCACGGAAGGACGCAGACCGAAATCGAACTGGTACTGGGCAACGATTTCCATGTTTTGCGCTTTGTTGGCGTAACCGTAAGTGCTGCTGTTGCTGCTGCCGAAACGGGTTGCGTTGTAAGACTGAGTATACATCGCTGCCAGGTAGACGTTGTTGGCGTCATATTTCAGACCGCCGCTGTAAGCCTCTGCCTTGTCACCACGGCCCAGAATGCCGGCGTTGTTATTGCCGTTCTGATCGTTGGTACGGTCGGAAGAGAAGTACGCCGCTGCAGCGCTGATACCGTAGCCCAGATCGTAAGACGCGGACATGCCGTAACCGTCACCGTTCTGCGCCAACACGTCACGACCGTTGTTGGATTCGGTAGCGCTGTCGTTTTTGCCCTGGTATTGCAGAGCAAAGTTCAGGCCGTCAACCAGACCAAAGAAGTCTGAGTTACGGTAAGTCAGCACGCCGTTGGTACGCTGGAACATGAAGTTGTCCGCACCGTAGGTATCGCCACCGAACTCTGGCAGCACGTCGGTCCATGCGCCGATGTCGTACAGCACGCCGTAGTTACGGCCGTAATCCAATGAACCGTAATCACTGAATTTCAAACCTGCAAAGCCAACACGGGTGAAGTTTTTGTTGTCCTGGCTTTCCGCATGGTTGAGGTTTGCCTGATATTCCCACTCACCGTAGCCGGTCAGTTGGTCACTGATTTGTGTTTCGCCACGCAGACCAAAACGCATATAAGACTGGTCGCCATCGGAACCTTTATCATCGGAAAAATAGTGAAGACCATCGATTTTACCGAACAAATCCAGTTTATTACCGTCTTTGTTGTAGATTTCCGCCGCGCCTGCTGTGCCTGCAACCAGCAGTGCGGGTACTATCAGGGAGAGTACTCGAAGTTTCATCGTTATTATCCTCATTAATTATGTCGAGCTATGGCCACTGCCCTTTTGAGCATTATTAGCACGACTGTGCATTACCATTCTGGTAACAAGGGTTATATTAATCCAGAAAGAAAATGATACCAAGTATCCGATAGTGTTTCACCATGATTAATAAAGGTTTCAAAATGTAAATTTGCGCGAACTTCCACAAAACATTACAGACAGACAAAATAAGGCACGCAATGACAAAAAATACATTTATAGATACAAAATCATGCAGTTATACAAATCTTTAAGAAAAAAAAGACAGCCATACAAAAGTCACGCTCAATAAGCACATTGTGCCAAAATATTCTCATAACGCTGACGTTATAATAATCCCGCTATCATCATTATTTTCATTATTACCTTCATTATCTGTAAGATAATTTTTGTACACTTCGACCGGCTTATGGCCGGTTTTTTATTGCCTTAAACCTTCCCCACAATTCACCATAATGCGCACTTTTTGCCAAAAAATAGTCACGCCACGATATTATCTCAATAATTGATTTTCGCACTAATTGCTAATTTATTAACCGATATCAGTCTACGGATTAATCGCATTAATTAGAAAAGCATTCTATTGTTTAAGTAGCTATTACCTGGGCCGACATTCTGTTCGGTGTGGCAATATTGGTCGCCCCTTCTATTTTGATAGTCTGGAAAAATATCCAGAATCCCTTGCTCAGGTCATTGCCTTGTGACCAGAAGCGCGAGCGAGCGCAAATCCTTTCGACCCGGATCGCGGATTGTGATAAAAACACTCCATAACTTTCAGCCCGCATTTCCACAATAGATCCTGATTCCCACATGACATCCACCTTGTGTAATGAACAGCAGAAACCCGGCGTCCCGGCACAGATCGCAACGCGTTTGGCCTTTTTTGTCGCCGGCTTCGGCATGGCTGCCTGGGCTCCCCTGGTTCCTTTCGCCAAAGCGCGTATCGGCATTGATGACGGCTCCCTGGGTCTGCTGCTGCTGTGTATTGGCGCAGGTTCGATGTTGGCGATGCCGCTTACCGGCTTCCTGACCGGCAGGTTGGGCTGTCGCCCGGTGATCCTGCTTGCCGGGCTGGCACTGTGTATTGATTTACCCCTGCTGGTCCTGATGGACACCACCACCGGTATGGCACTGGCCCTGCTGTTGTTTGGTGCGGCAATCGGCATGATCGATGTGGCGATGAACATACAGGCGGTAGTGGTCGAGCGCGCCAGCGGCAAGGCAATGATGTCCGGTTTTCACGGTTTCTTCAGCGTTGGCGGCATTGCCGGTGCCGGCGGTGTTAGTGTGATGCTGTGGCTGGGGCTGTCTCCTTTGCTGGCAACATGGGTCGCCGTATTGACCATTGCCGCATTGCTGGTGCTGGCCAGTCGCAATTTGCTGCGCGAAAGCGGCGGTGACGAAGGTGGCCCGATGTTTGTGCTGCCACGCGGTTGGGTGATGTTCATTGGCATCCTGTGCTTCATTATGTTCCTGGCAGAAGGCTCGATGCTCGACTGGAGCGCCCTGTTTCTCACCACCCTGCGAGGCGTTGACCACAGCCAGGCCGGATTGGGCTATGCGCTGTTCTCCATCACCATGACCCTTGGGCGACTAAACGGCGATCGGGTGGTGAATACGCTGGGCAGATATAAGGTGTTGTTACTGGGCAGCCTGTGTGCGGCCATTGGCCTGAGTCTGGCCATTATCTTCAACAACGCCATGGTTTCGCTGATTGGTTTCATGCTGGTGGGCCTCGGCGCTTCCAACGTGGTACCGATCCTGTTCAGTGCTGCCGGCAACCAGCAGGATATGCCGGCCAATCTGGCCATCGCCTCAGTGACCACCGTCGGCTACGCCGGCATCCTCGCCGGACCGGCGCTGATTGGCTTTATCGCTCAGTTCTCCAGCCTGACGGCGGCATTTGCCTGCGTTGCAGTTTTACTCCTGGTGGTCACCGCCAGCGCCCGGGCGATAACCCGTTGATTCAGGAATGCGCAGTCAACTATGCAAAACAAACAACTGACCATTAGCTCAAGCAATATTACCCGCTGCTTCCTGCTATTTGCCGTGCTGCTGACGATTGCCATTGGCCTGTACGGCTACAACTATACCAACGCCTGGCTGGCGGAGAAAAAATATGCGCTGAACAGCATCGCCAATGGGCTGCAAAAGCGCATCGACAACTATCGCTACGTCACCTATCAGATCTACGATAAATTCGGCAATGCGGCCTCCCTGAACGTCGATCCCAGCCTGCAGGAAACCCGACTGCGGCCGGACGTTTACTACCTGGAAAAACCGCATAAGAAAACCGACGCGGTCATTTTTGGCAGCCATGAAGAAGGGACATTGGCGATGATCGCCAATATTTCAGACTATCTGGATGCCCGCTGGGGTGCCAAGACCGAAAATTACGCCATGTATTACCTTAATGGTCAGGACAACAGTCTGAGTCTGATCACCACTCAGCCGTTAAAAGAGTTGGCCTCTCGCTTCAAGGAAAACTACCTGACGACGTCGGCGGAAGATCGTCGCGCCGAAATGCTGCAACAGGCGAACATGCTCGACGAGCGCGAAAGCTTTTCCGCCTTACGCAAGCAACGTTTCCAAAACGCCTATTCGTTTTCAATCCGTACGACCTTTAATCAACCGGGGCATCTGGCCACGGTGATCGCCTTCGATTTGCCGATTAACGATATCATCCCGATTAATATGGCGCGTGCCAACTTTATGCTGCTGCCCGATAACACCAATCTGGACGATGGAACTCTGCCGATTGAAGGCACAACCAACGCCGGTATAACGATGAGCGGCAACTGGGTGGAATTCAGCGCTTCCCTGCCCAACGCACCGCTGAAAGTGGTTTACCGCGTCTCCGCCATCAGCCTGACCATAGATCTGCTGCGTAACAATATTTGGCTGATTGCCATCAATTTGCTGCTGTTGGCGCTGTCGCTGGCAGGCATTTACTTTATTCGTCGACAATACATTCGCCCTAGCGAGAACATGGCGGTTGAACTGGAGGCCGAACGCGCGCTGAATCAAGAGATTATCGCCAGCCTGCCTTCCGGCCTGCTGGTGTACAACTTTGCCAGCAATACGGTGATCGCCAGCAATAAGATTGCCCAACATCTGCTGCCTCACCTCAGCCTACAAAAAATCGCTCATATGGCCGAACAGCACCACGGGGTGATTCAAGCGACGGTCAACAATGAGGTGTATGAAATTCGCATTTTCCGCAGCCAGCTCTCAGCGGAAACTTACCTGTTCCTGTTAAACGATCAGGACAAGGAAGTCATGGTCAACAAGCGGTTGCAGCAGGCACAGCGCGAGTACGACAAAAATGTACAGGCACGCAAACTGATGCTGCACAATCTGGGGATCGAACTGAACCAACCGGTGCGCCAAATGCACGATCTGGCCGATCGCCTGCGTACCCAGCCGGATGAGGAACAGCAACAGACGCTGCTGAACCAATTGGTCGAGGAATCGGCATCGGTGTTGGGGTTGATCGAGAACATCACCTTGCTTACCCGCCTGGAAACCCAGGACTGGCAGCCTTCGCGCCAGCCTTTCAACCCTGCCGCTCTGATAGATGAGCTACTGCTGGAAGCCTTGCCGGCCATCAATCAAAAAGGTCTGTCGTTGTTCAACCATGTCAATCTTGACGTCGAACAGCACTATATCGGCGACGCCAACGCGCTGCGCAAAGTGATCTCACTGCTGGTCCATTACGCCATCATCACTACCGCTTGCGGCAAGATTTCGCTGGTGATCGACCATGAGCCGGAACACCAGGATCGCCTGATATTCCATATCAATGACACAGGTTCGGGCATTTCCAACGAAGAAATCAGCAACCTGAACTATCCGTTCCTCAGCCAAACGTTGGTGGATCGCTTTAATCATGGATCGGGTCTCACCTTCTTCCTGTGCAACCAATTGTGCAAAAAGCTCAACGGACAGTTGGACATTCGCAGCAAGGTGGACATTGGCACCCGCTATACCATCCGCGTGCCGATGGAAATGGAGAAAAAGGACACCGAAGCGCAGGAGAAACTGCTCGACGGCGTGACCGCGCTGCTGGACATCACGTCCGAAGAGGTGCGCGGTATCGTCACCACCTTGCTGCATGCCTATGGCGCGAGCTGCATCATTGCCGACGACCGCCAGGTTAATCGCGACTACGACGTGCTGCTGACCGATAATCCGCAAAGGGCCGACGACTATACCCTGCTGCTGGCCAGCGATGAGGCCGGGTGGCAACAGCTTGAAAAGCGTTATATTCGGGTAAACTATAACCTGAGTGGCGCAATGATAGACGCCGTACTGATGCTGATCGAACAGCAAATGGCCGCGCTGGAACAGGAAGAAATCGCGCTATCACTGACCGCCGATGACATCCAACTCTATGAAAAACAATTGAAATCAAGTGATTACTATGGCCTATTCGTTGATACAGTACCCGACGATGTCAAAAAACTGTATACTGAGGCGGGCAGCAGTGATTTCAATGCTCTGTCACAGACAGCACACCGCCTGAAAGGCGTGTTTGCCATGTTAAATCTGCTTCCCGGCAAGCAACTGTGTGAATCGTTAGAACAGCACATCGCAGACGGTGATGCGCTCAAGATCGAGAATAACATCAGTCAGATTGATTTTTTCGTCAGTAGACTGCTGCAGCAAGGTAGCCAACAACATGAATAACCTGAACGTAATTATTGCTGATGACCATCCTATCGTACTGTTTGGCATCCGGAAGTCACTTGAGCAAATTGAATGGGTGAATGTCGTTGGGGAGTTTGAAGACTCAACAGCACTGATCAACAATCTGTCCAAACTGGATGCAAACGTCCTGATCACCGACCTTTCGATGCCGGGTGATAAGTATGGCGACGGCATTACGCTGATCAAATACATCAAACGCCATTATCCGCAGTTGTCGATCATCGTTCTGACCATGAACAACAACCCGGCCATTCTCAGCGCCGTGTTGGATCTGGATATCGAAGGCATAGTACTGAAACAGGGTGCGCCAACCGACCTGCCGAAAGCGCTGGCCGCATTGCAAAAAGGCAAGAAGTTCACGCCGGAAAGCGTTTCCAAACTGTTGGAGAGGATCAGCGCCAGTGGTTACGGTGACAAGCGTCTGTCACCAAAAGAGAGCGAAGTACTGCGCCTGTTCGCCGAAGGTTTCCTGGTGACCGAGATCGCCAAGAAGCTCAATCGCAGCATCAAAACCATCAGTAGCCAGAAGAAATCGGCGATGATGAAGTTGGGTGTTGAGAACGATATTGCGCTGCTCAACTACCTCTCTTCCGTCAGCATGGCACCGCTGGACAAAGAATAAAATCCCCGGTAGTTAACAGAGGGCGCGGCATTATGCCGCGCCCTTTTGCTTTCAGGCATCTTCAGACTCAGCGCGCATGCGGCGAACCTGTTGGCTGTAATACCCTAATGTCTGTTCCAGCGTTTCCAGGGTCACCGGCTTAGACAGGCAGTTATCCATCCCGGCCTCAATACAGCGCTGTTTTTCTTCCGCCAGGGCATTCGCCGTCACGCCGATTACCGGAGCGGTAAAGTGCAACTGGCGCAGGCGCTGGGTCAAACGGTAGCCATCCATATTAGGCATGTTGACGTCGGTCAGCACGATGTCGACAGTATTGCGATTCAACACGTCGAGCGCATCAACCCCATCATTGGCAGTCACTACCTGATAACCCAGTGAGCCAAGCTGGTCGGACAGCAACCGGCGGTTAATCGGGTGGTCATCCACCACCAGCAAATGAATATCCCCGTTGTCTACCCTGTTGGCCTTGGCCGGCAACGGCAATTGCATCAAAGTATTGCCGCTTTCATCACGGGTACCAAACAAGCGGTTGAGCAGCGCCAGGGTTTCACGCGGCGTCGAAGTGCTGTGCATCCAATAGCCCGGCCGGGTTTCCTGCGACGGGCCGATATGCTCAATAGAGAACTGGATCTGCGCCAGCAGCGGTGTATTGATCATCAGCGGGTGATCGCTGAGCATCACATCCCCTGCCGCAGTATCTTGCCCCTGATGACGCAGTACCGTCGCGCCATAGCCGCCAAGAATCTCCATCAGATAACTTTCCAACCGCTGGTTGCGGATAGCCAGCCACAGAGTTTTACCTTGCCAGGTATCACTGGGCTGTGGGATCGGGAACTGAGCGTTAAACAGCGGAATGCGGATGGTGAACAGGCTGCCTAATCCCGGCTCAGACTCAACGGCAATGTCGCCATCCATCATGTTGATCAGTTTTTCGCATATCGCCAACCCCAGCCCGGTGCCCTGGAAATGGCGTTGCACGCCGCTACCCACCTGGAAGAACGGATCAAACAGGCGGGTAATTTCTTTCTCCGGGATGCCGACCCCGGTATCACGAACGCTAAACTCCAAATAGCTGCCGCGCGTACACACCTGCAGAATGATGCAGCCGGTATCGGTAAACTTAATCGCGTTGTTCAACAAGTTGGACAGCACCTGCTGCAACCGTACCGGATCGCCGGAAATGCGCTCCGGGACGTTCTGTTCGATAAAGCAGTACAACCCCAACCGCTTCTTCACCACCAGCGGCAAATAGTTGCCGGCGATGTGGGTGATCACCTCCAGGCAGGAGAACTCGCGCGGTTCAATCTTCAGTTGCTCGGATTCGATTTTGGAGAAATCCAGTATGTCGCTGATGATCTTCAGCAATAGCCCGGACGAGTTGTTCATCGCATTGACCAGTCGGTCAACACCCTGCGGTAACGCCTTGGTTTGCAACAAATCGAGGTTACCGATGATGCCGTACAGCGGCGTACGTAATTCGTGACTGACGGTCGCCAGGAACATCGACTTGGATTGGCTGGCCTGCTCTGCCGCCGCCGCCATCTCCTGCAGCGACTCTTCCATTTTCACGCGGGCGCTGACGTCCACCAGCACACAGATCGCCACATCCTCGTTACGGTAACGGGAATGAACAAAGCTGATTTGCAGGTTGTTGTTATTACTGGTCATCACATCCACAAAGTTCACCTGCTGTTCGCAGATGATGCGCGTAATGCGGTCACGGTCTTCGTGGGTCAGCAAATTGATGTAATTGTGCGCCAGCTCATTGCTCAGAATATTGGTGCCGTCGCTGATGCGCAGAATAAGGATCCCCACCGGTGCCGAGGCGACGATCTTGCGGTTGAACTGTTCATGTTCTTCCAGCCTGAAGGCGTTATTCTCCGCCGGCAGGAACATTTTACGTTCAAACAGCCAGGCCAGGGTGAACAACACAATGGCCGACAACAGGTTCAGCAGCAACGCATTGAGGATCAGCATCTTGAAACGCTCGACCACACTCTTTACCGGCAAGGCATAAACAATGCTGAGCGACGAAGGCTGGAGCACCTTCTTCATAATCAGATGGCGGTAATTATCGTCATAACCAAAATAGGTATGCGCATCCGGGTAGCTATCGAGCGTCGCGGCAGCACGTTCCCCTTCCGCCAGACGCAATATCGGTTCGTTATTCTCATCCAGCAGGGTCACGCCAATCGGCAAGTTGCCTGCAGTGACGAAATCTTCCAGGCGAATGGTCTGCTCTATGCCCAGCAGAGCCTCCAGCTTGTTGCCAATATAGATGGGCGTCAGCACATACAGATAGCCGACATCCGGCCGCTGCTGGCTTGGGCTGATCCAGTACAGGTTATTATCTTTATCCTGATTTTTGGCGTTGCGGTATTTAAGGATGCGCTCATGCAACGATTTCAGCACGTTCTCGCGATTAGGCACGGCATTGCCGCCACCGAACTCCGCCATGCACAGGCTATCGCCGCCGATGAAAAAAACCCGGTTGAGATCGTAGGCCGCGACGAAATTCTCTTTCCAATACTGGATCAGCCCACTCAGCGAATTGAGCGAGCTGCGGTAAGTGGTGTTAAGCGAACAGTTGGATTCCGGATACAGCGGAAGAAACTCCGGCGTGCTGTTCTTGGCGGAAAATATCCCACCGAACATGTCCAGACTGCTGACCGAGCCGTTAAGGCGATTTTCCGCCATATATTTGATATCGCGGATAATATCGGCAGAATGACGGATATAGCCCTGCGCCTGATCGAAATCCAGACTGTATTCTTGCCGGATGTCCGTCTCTTTGTCGTTCAGGATATTCAGGATATAGAAGGTTGTGAGCAGCGCGCCCAGCGACCACAGCATAATCGCCAGCACCCGGAACAGATAGCGGGATATTTTTAACGTGGTGCGAAAAGAAGCTAAATATTTCAATCGGATACCATGAAAAATTAAGTGGCGGCCAGCGCATTCGCCTCAGGGTCGGGATCGCTGATTTTGGCACGGCAATTAAACCATAGAACTGAAAAAGGGCCTAGCATCGCTGCCAGGCCCCGTTTGCATCTGTACGATCAGGGGTCAGCATCGCGCCGCCCCCCTACCGCTTAGGCGTTGTCGTCTTCCGCATCATCTGCGGCTTCAGAATCATCGTCAGCGTCGTCCAGCGGTGCGGCGTCTTCTTCCGCTTCTTCCGCGCCCGGCTCAAGGCTGTCCAACTCTTCGTCTTCCACCGGCTCGGCAACGCGCTGCAGACCGACGACGTTCTCGTCTTCCGCAGTACGGATCAGCGTAACACCCTGGGTATTACGACCCACCACGCTAACTTCCGATACGCGGGTACGCACCAGCGTGCCTGCATCGGTAATCATCATGATCTGGTCGGTGGTATCCACCTGAACCGCACCCACTACCTGACCATTACGCTCGCTCACCTTAATGGAGATAACCCCTTGGGTAGCGCGTGACTTGGTCGGATATTCGGTGACTGCGGTACGTTTACCGTAGCCATTCTGGGTAACGGTCAGAATGTCGCCTTCACCGCGTGGCACAATCAGGGAAATAACGCTGTCGCCTTCGCCCAGGTTGATACCGCGTACGCCGGTGGCAGTACGACCCATAGAACGCACCTGCGTTTCCGGGAAGCGCACTACTTTACCATTGGCGGAGAACAGCATGACTTCATTGCTGCCGTCGGTCAGGTCAACACCAATCAGCTCGTCACCCTCGTTGAGGTTAACGGCGATGATGCCGGCGCTGCGCGGGCGGCTGAAATCGGTCAATGCGGTTTTCTTCACGGTGCCGCTGGCGGTAGCCATAAACACGTGACGCCCTTCTTCATACTCGCGTACCGGCAGAATGGCGGTAATACGCTCATTGGCTTCCAGCGGCAGCAGGTTGACGATTGGACGACCGCGCGCGCCACGGCTGGCTTCAGGCAGTTGATACACCTTCATCCAGTACAGACGGCCACGGCTGGAGAAGCACAGGATCGTGTCGTGGGTGTTGGCCACCAACAGACGATCGATAAAGTCTTCTTCTTTAATACGCG
>RCUM01000070.1_pt1 | contig 99241 bp, 63 predicted proteins | sample 2166141 | NCBI WGS metagenome assembly RCUM01 (sample SAMN09932756, study PRJNA488358) | compost metagenome | isolation source: compost soil in crotonic acid-enriched | place: Germany: Experimental Botanical Garden | reverse complement strand
CTATGCTTACACCTTACCAGTATATAGCTACATATTGATGAATAAAGATGTCTTCAAAATGGAGATTAAAAACAGCACCGACTACCCAATCATTGATTTTTGGGGCGCATGGCACGACCCCTGTATAGCGCAGCACCCTGAGCTACAGCACATCGTTAATAAGTATAAGGATAATGGAAAATTTAAATTTGTAGGTATAGCTGTTAATGACAAATTTGCAACCTGGAAGCAGTATTTGGAAAAACATGTGTATACCTATGAAAACTACATATGTGAGAACAGGGATTACCCTAACCTTCGAATTGAATTGGGCATATATTCATTTCCACGCTATGTTATCGTCAATACAAAGAAAAACAAGGTTGTCCGATCCAATTTTCAGATCGATCAACTTCGTGATATATTAAATACGTTGTAGCTATAGCTATGGGAAACACAGCAAAATGGGAAGCAAACTATGATAAAGAGATCAACACAAAAGACTATCCCGCAATCCATATTGTGAACACAACGATTTAGCTTTATCTGCAAAAGCTTGACGATAGTAGCTCGGTAATTGACCATCTGCGCCAAATAAACGCTGATACTTTTGTATTAGATGCGGATAATGCTTTTCAATAGCACGCATGATCAGCGCCCTATTGTCCGCCGGATCATTCCCATATATGGCAAGTGTGGCTGGAAAAATATAACTGGCGCCAATAGTCTGAAAAGTCTGAAATAGCAGTTCCAGACTCGCTCCGGTATCCGATATATAGGGCAACAGTGGCATCAGACTGACCCCACTATGGAGTCCGTGTTCACGCGCTTGCCTTAATGCTTCCAATCGTAGCGAGGGTGACGGGGCTCCGGGCTCAAAAATCCGGGCGATACGATCATCTATAGTCGAAAATGAAAAGGTAACAAAAGCCTTATGTCCTAATCTCGACTGAAGATCTTCAGGAAGTATTGCTTCTGCATCAATTCGTTTCAACACATCAAAATCTCGGGCAACTAAGTTCGACTTCGTAATAATATGCACAGGAAAACGATAGTGTAAAATTACCTCCAATAATTGTCTGGTAAGCAATTCGGTCTGCTCCATTTGCAGATAAGGATCTGTTACAGAAGAAAGGACAATAATTCCATATTGTTTTTTACGCGCACGTAATGCCAGCTGCTTTTCTAGCAATTCGACAGCATTGCTCTTCATACTCAGCTTTTCAGCCATGTTGATCCCGTACTTACTTCCCCGGATATAACAATACAAACAATTAAAAGAGCAACCACTATAGGGATTCAACGTATAATCATCGAGAAACCAAGGATCTCTTCGTTTTGTCTTATTGAGGATGGATTTCACAATTATACGATGCATAATAGCCTATTCATTTTAAAACTTTCTTCCCATACCTCTCGATGCAGGCCACACTTCCTTAAAACCATATTGCGCATAGAGCTGGAAAGCCGGACCATCAGCTATCAAACTGACATAGCAGCTATCTGGCAGATTCGAATTCATGTATTCATCAAGTTTCTGCATAATCAGTTTTCCAAGTCCTTTTTTCTGATGTTCGGGGAGCACACAGATATCAACGACCTGACAATGGCAAGCGCCATCGCCAACGATCCTGCCCATACCTACTATTTCATTATCGTTGTCCCCATCCAAAATAGCCACACAGCATAAGGAATTTTCCATTCCCAGACGTGCAGCTTCGTCAGTTTTTGGTGATAACCCGGACTGTTGTCTTAAAAATTGATAGCGTTTATAATCTATCTTCTGATATACGGCTTGATAGTGCATAGTAAAATGATGAGTTTATTCGTTATGAAATTATTCATAATAATACATTTTTCAAAACCGCATTGATTATACACTAACAAAAGACACATACATAGTTATTGTAAAACTCGAATTCCAGTCAGGGATCAACAAGCTATTTATCCGTAGACCACCTCAATTGACTTATTTTCGTTGTATCTTGACAACCAGAAAATCATTTCAGAAGAGCTAATGCATTAAAAAAATCTCTTTATTCATCGAATAATCGCAAATATTTAATTTTCAATGCATAATAAATATTTTTCATTACCTTTATAGCATTGAAACAAAACTCAACACCAGCCATGTTTATCGGCGCTGTCAAATGGTTCGACAATAACAAAGGATTTGGTACCCTTGCGTTACCTTCCGGAGAAGAACTCTTTGTGCATATACGCAGGTTTAAAATCCCTCCAGAGCATATTATCCAGCCTGGTGAGGTAATAGTCGGAGACAAGAAATCGGATCCCAAGCGGAACGGTTACTTAGCCCACAACTGTAAAATCCTCAAAAGGCCTGAAGATTGGAAATTCGTTATCTCCCTTCTGGACAAGGACCATATCGTACTCATCCCCGATAACCACGGCCACGAGCAAAAGCACAACCTCACCTCATTAGCAGCAAGACAATTACTACGAACCCAGGGCAAAGACAATGTAGTTTCTATGTTGACTTCTCACTTTGATTTCCGGTTCAACTGTTCCATTTTCATGGATTATGCCGAATTACTTGACAAAAGCATTTCGGGCACCTTCGAAAAAGAAACAGCAGCCGTACTTCTTTCTCAGGTATTTAAATACTTCGGAAACCACGTCTCACATCAGATTCTATTTCGGGTATGGAAAGAAAAAATGTTCAGATATATCGGCTATCCAGCTGATGGTGATTATGAGATTCCTGAAGAGGTGCTGAACCTGAACGCAACGGAGATCAATTATGATGATTTAACAAGAATCAGAGACTACAGTTTTGGTAAATCCTTCTGTAACGAATTTGTAGAGGCTTTATTTGATGATTTAGAAACAATGGACAAGCAGGATATTGAGCCCCTGATCCCTTATATTGATTTCCTTGAAAACGAAGATTCTATTGAGAGAATTAATCTAATCATGCAGTAAAATCAGCACCATTTTACTGCTCTTCTTCCTACTTGCTTATCTATTTATCAGCGGATTCTACAGTGGGAGAACATCGAAAAAAACAGCAGAAGAATTAAATCAAGAATAAAACAAATAAAACAACAACCTTTCAAATATTAAGATAAACAAGTAATTTAGTTAGCACAAAGCAATCATTAAAACAAGATAAAGCTGTAAGATTAACTAAATTAAAATAATGCAAGAATTATTATATACATTACTATTTCGACAGCTATCCGATCATTTTTATCTAATAGATTCTTTCCGGAACGATGATAATTTTATAGCGACCTTGCTCCTGATTGGCTCACTTGTTTTTCTGGCACTCGCGGTAATAAGCATCCTTCTTGGCTTACTTTTTATCGTAACAATCATCCTACTCATTAGTGCGGGCATTATTTCAACATCTGTTATCGTCGGATTACAACAGCGGTCCATAACCAAAGGTTTCAAAACCTTATTTCTTTCCTCAGCCATATTGGGCAGTAGCATTGTTTCCGTTATATTTTGCATTTTCCTAAATGCAGTTTATGACTGGAGCAGCAATAACATGGCTATTCTAATCGGCCTCGTCCTAGGGATTATTTTGGGTACAGGCCTAGGCTTACTTGCCTTTAAAGCGATGGCCGGACTAATCCGGTTTTTGATGAGTAAGTATCGAAAGTAATACCCATCTTCGCAAATCCCCCCTTCCTATTCCACATATTTAAACCGAAGCGCAGTCAGACTCGCCTTATCACCATTGCCTTCGATCAACGAAACAGTTATTTTATATCGTCCGGCATTTTCAAATTTCATCCAGCCCCAAGGATACCAGTTATAGACATGGGCCGATTCTTGTTGGTTTTGAACAAGCTCGCCCGCTGAATTTTCAATACGCCATACCACCCTTCCTTCGCCTGCATAATTCATATCCACCTGATAATAACCCGGTTTTTTAACAGCTATTTCATAGGAGAACTTACTTTTTTCTGTCCATTTACTGACCTGAACAACATGTTTCCATTCACCAAATTTTTCCATCCACGATTTCCCTTCTTTATTACAACCCTCCACTTCTCCAAAATCAACTGGGATAATCGTTTCCAGAACCGGATCAACCCCCAGCATTTTTTCGACCTGAGGTGTACCGCTTAACTTAATCTCGATGACAGATACCATCTTTTCGGGAGCAACTTTCGGAATGTCAATTTTAAGCCAGTCCTTTTCAAGTGTATAATTCAATTTTCCTTGATCTTTCGAACCCCGGAGTTTAATGGACTGAATCCCTGTGGTCAACCCCGGAACATATAAGGCTCCATCAGTAGGCCAATCATAAACCAGTAAGGAAATGCGATCCCCTTGTACGGTAGCATCTCCCCAAGGCAAAGCATGCTTCCAGGGTGATGCTTGCGCGCCATAAACCGTTTCGGGATAACGCTTGATCCAAGCACCGGCATTGCGCAGAGCCAAACCCGCCTGATCCGGAATAGAACCATCCGGTTTCGGGCCTACATTCAGCATGTATGTTCCCCCACGTGCGACAGTTGATAGTGTACGTTGTAATATCTCCTGGCTACTCTTCCAATTATTGTCATACCAAGCATAGCCCCAGGAATCATTAGTCACATCAACCGTTTCCCAAATGCCATCCACATTCTCCCGAGGCACTTCCATGTCACCAAGAGTAGAATAATCTCCAAGCCCATGCCCTACCCTTCCTGACACATAGGCTCCCGGTTGATTCTTGTGTACCAGTTCAACAAGCTTCTGTGCATATTTTTTATCCATTCCACCCGGCGTATCAAACCATACCAGTTCTATAGGACCATAGCCTGTTGTAATTTGCTGCACCTCAGGATAGCATTTCTCCCAAAAGTAATCGTCAAAAGATTTCGCTTTCCCCTGTGCATCTACCTTTGGTCCACCGTTTCCACCGGGATAAGTCCAATCCTGATTTTGAGAATAATAAAATCCAAAACCGATGCCGCCTTCTTTACAAGCTTGTGCCAATTCGATCATTGGATCACGTTTAAAATCCGTCGCATCGACAATATTGAATGGGTTTACTTTCGAATGAAACATCGAAAATCCGTCATGGTGTTTACTGGTAATAACGATATAACGCATTCCAGCATCTTTTGCCAACTTTACGATCGCTTTGGCATCAAAGTGATCCGGATGAAAGGAAGATGCTGCCAACTTATATTCTGCTGGCGAAATATTCGCCATACTCTTGTTCATAAGCCATTCTCCTATTCCATAAAAGGTTTTTCCCTGCCATTTATTTGCTAATTGGGAATAGATACCCCAATGAATAAATAGGGCATATTTCCCCTCCCGAAACAACTTTCCCCTATTCTGTGAAACAGCACCTTTCCCGCCAGCACCATCCCACATCTCTTCCATTCGTTGCGCAAGAACCTCCTGCGTGCATAGCGCACTGATCATTGCCCCCAATACAATCTTTTTAAAACTCATCTATAAAAACTTTTGATACGTCTGGGAACAACATTATACCTTAGGCATACTATACCCATTTTGATAACTTTTAGCCAAGTAACGATCTGCCTCCCTATCATTGAAAGTTCGCTTATTTTTATCCCAAAATAATTTTTTCTTGCTACGATAAGCAATATTCCCCATTTGAGAGAAAATGGCAATATGAGCACCCGCTTCGATCGGCGCATGAAGTCCTTCACTGGATTTATTTCGAACTGCCGTTATAAAATTGACCATATGTTTATCGAGCCCATTATCTTTTGAAGGTTGAAAAGCAACAGCTTCCATACGTCCTTTTTCAGGAATGACCTCCCAACCTTCACGATTAACGACTAACGTACCGTTATTACCGATAAAAGCGACACCATGTGTTTTTTGATAGGGACCAAGATCTATTCCTGTTGCCTGCTCCCATTGCACATTGAATCCATCAAACTCATACACTGTGGTTAAACTATCCGGTGTTTCGGCTGCATCATCGGGATAAGCAAACTTTCCTCCAGCAGCCATAATGGATACCGGATCAGAAACCTTCATCCCGATCAAGGCATAATCCAACATATGGACTCCCCAATCGGTCATCAAGCCACCAGCGTAGTCCCAATACCACCTAAAATTGAAATGAAAACGATTGGGATTGAAAGGCCGTTTTGGAGCTGGTCCCAGCCACTTGTCATAATGAACACCCGCAGGAACGGCGGCATCTGCCAACACAGGAATACTCTTCATCCAACCTTGATAAGCCCAAGCTTTGACCAAACGGATTTTACCCAGTTTTCCACCATGTACAAATGCCATTGCATCTCTGAAATGCTGTTGACTACGTTGCCATTGCCCCACCTGTACAACACGATTATATTTTTTCGCAGCGGCAACCATGACTTCACATTCCCGAATGGAGTTTCCAATAGGTTTTTCAACATATACGTCCTTGCCTGCTGCAACAGCATCTACCATCTGCAAGCAATGCCAATGGTCGGGTGTGGCTATGATAACAACATCCACATCAGTTGCTTTAAGCAAATCTTTATAATCAATATAGGTTTTGACTGTAATATTTCGTTTTTTTAATTCCTCCACTCGGTTGCTGAGTATATTTTCATCTACGTCACAAAGTGCTGTACATTGGACACCGGGGACTTTCAATATTGCATTTAGATTGGACCAGCCCATACCGTTTACACCAATCAGTCCAACACGGATAAGTTCAGATTGAAAGCCGAAAACACGTGTATTCGCAAATAATGTTGAGGCAGTAAGAATCCCTGCATTACGGATAAAATCTTTTCTTTTCATTGCTTAGTTTGGTTTATTTTGATTTTGCTCTACTATCTTTTTAGTAAAGACGATTCATGCAGCACTTTCCCTAGAAATAACTAATATAAGATTTAATCTTGAAGATTAGGCAAAATAACGACAATCCTTGTGTCATCATTAAGGTTTTGACGGCATTAACGAGAAACTACTGGGTTATTGGCGATTGGCTTTACCAGCAATATGTTTTCCCGCTTTCATTCCAGAAAAAATACAACCACCCAAAAATGTCCCTTCCAGTGCTCTGTACCCGTGCATACCACCGCCTCCAAAACCTGCCACCTCACCAACGGCATACAATCCTTCAATAGTATCATCATCCATCGTCAAAACCTGCGCATCAAGATTGGTTTTAAGCCCGCCCAACGTCTTACGCGTCAGCACATGGAGCCGTACGGCAATCAATGGTCCATTCTTTGGGTCCAATATCTTATGCGGAGCCGAAACCCGGCCTAATCTATCACCAAGATATTTCCGCGTACTACGGATATAATTGACCTGCGTGTCTTTAGAGAACTTGTTATCCAATTGCCGATCTCTTGCTACGATCTGTGATTTAATAGATTCATAATTTAACAGATCATCGCCAGACAGGAGGTTCATTTTGCGTACCAATTCCGACAATGTATCTGATACGATAAAATCGACTCCATTCTCCTTAAACGCTTCAACTGGACCAGGGGCCTTTTTGCCAAAAATTCGTTTGAGGAAGAGCTTATAATCCCTATTGGTGATATCTGGGTTTTGTTCGGAGCCGGAAAGTGCAAATTCTTTTTTAATGATTTTTTGTGTCAGAATAAACCATGAATATGAATACCCACTATCTTGGATATGCTTTAGGGTACCTAAGGTGTCAAACCCTGGTAAGAATGGTGCTGGAAGTCTATTTCCTTTTGCGTCAAACCAAAGTGAGGAGGGGCCGGGCAGGATACGGATACCATGATTGGGCCAAATCGGATTCCAGTTCTGGATACCTTCTGTATAATGCCACATACGGTCTTTATTGATCGTGTGTGCCCCGACTTCTTCGGCTATACCGATCATCTTTCCATCCACATAGGCTGGAACTCCTGAGATCATCTGTGCCGGTGCTTTTCCCAATCGTTCAGGCCAATTCTTCCGGACCAGCTCATGGTTGGCTCCAAGTCCACCCGAAGCGATGATAACATCTGGGGCACGGTACTCAAATGTGTCGATGACATTTCTATTGGTCGCTGCCCCCCTTTGCTGAGCATCAGCTTCTAAAATATCGCCGAACACTCCTGTTACAGTGTTATTTTCCGTTATTAGCTTCGTCACGCGATGCCTAAATTTAAATTGTAATAGCCCGCTTTTTTCGGCAGCATAAGCTTTTTCTATAAATGGCCTGACCACCCCTGTTCCGGTTCCCCAACTCACATGGAACCTGGGAACCGAATTGCCATGACCAGAAGCACTGCCATCTCCGCGTTCAGCCCAGCCTACCATAAACATAAATTTAACACCTAGCTTGGTCACATACGCGTATTTCTCGCCAGCAGCAAATTTTAGGTAGGCTTCCGCCCATTGACGGGGCCAATAATCTTCGGTTCGATCAAATCCTGCGGTCCCCAACCAGTCTTGCTGCGCCAGCTCCAGGGAGTCTTTGATTCCCATGCGGCGTTGCTGTGGTGAATTGATAAGAAATAGACCTCCAAATGACCAAAAGGCCTGCCCACCAATATTTTCTTCGGTTTCCTGATCCAGTAAAAGCACCTTCTTTCCAGCATTGGTAATTTCCATTGCCGCAGTTAATCCCGCCAGACCAGTCCCTATAATGATGGCATCAGGTTTAAAATGTTGTTCTATCCGCATACTGTTTATATTAATGGATTCGATTTTCTTTACGGCTTCTTGTACGTAAGTTCATTTTTGGTTCCCTTAAATTTACCAGTTTCTCTTCTGATGTACAAAGAGAAATAAAATTCAACCTGTGAAAAAGCAATACAAACTATAATTAAAATTATATACAAACACAATTTAAGTTATTTTAATGATAGAAAATACTATTCTACCTTTGCTTCATCACAAACTCAAATAATAATATTAAGCAAGTCGCTCCTTTTGATTTGATGAAGATATTCAGAGGGTAACAAAGGTTAAAATAACAAAATATGGAATACAGAAAATTAGGAAAAACAGATTTAGAACTTTCAGCAATTACCTATGGTGCTTTCGCCATTGGTGGAAATATGTGGGGTGGCAATGAGAAAAAAGACTCTATCCAGTCTGTTAAGGCTTCCATCGATCATGGAGTTACCACCTTAGATACAGCTCCTTTCTACGGCTTCGGTTTGAGTGAGGAGATGATAGGCGAAGCGATAAAGGGTTACGATAGGTCTAAAATTCAGTTGTTGACCAAATTTGGGTTGGTATGGGACGGAAGTAATCAAGGTAAAGGTGAATTTTTCTTTGATGCTGAGGAAAAGGGCAAAACTATCCCAGTTTACAAGTATGCCTCCAAAACCCGTTTGATCAAAGAAGTTGAAGACAGTCTCAAACGCCTGCAAACGGACTATATAGACTTATTGCAAATCCATTGGCCAGACAGTACCACAGCCATTGCTGAAACAATGGAAGCCTTAGATCTGCTTTTACAGCAGGGAAAAATTCGTGCAGCGGGTGTAAGCAACTATAGTGTCGAACAAGTTTCGGAAGCTCAGAATTCGATCCAAATCGCGAGCAATCAGGTCGGATACAGCATGTTAAACCGCGGGATTGAACAAGATCTTATACCTTATGCACAACAGCATGATTTGGGCATTATTGTTTACAGCCCGATGGAACGTGGACTGCTTACAGGCAAATACTTTAACGAAGGTAAATTGAAAGAAAATGATCATCGCAACGGCTACTTTCAGCAATTTGATCTCAAAAAGGTAAAAACTTTCTTAGATACCATCAGTCCAATTGCAGCTGATAAGGGCGTAAGTCTCTCTCAACTTGTCTTGCGATGGACCAGTCTGCAACCAGCAATTACTGTCGTACTGGCCGGTGCCAGAAATGCTGAACAGGCTATTGCAAATGCAGAAGCTACAGCAATCGATCTCACAATAGACGAGCTATCATTTATCGATACTGCCTTGTCTAAGATTTAAGGTATCTAAAAAGAACTCTTATGACAGTGCGCCACTCCAGGATTGTTCTGTTATAAGAGTTGAAATTTCAATGTTGTAACTGTCCTTTGGCTAAATACTGACCACCATTAGGCTTCATTTTTGACCCACCATAGCATAGGAATCGACACTTAATAAGTATTGAAATCTATCGCTAGCCTACCACTAGTCACTTATTTTATTTCAGCAAAACAATCAATAATTTTCATTAGAGTCAGCGCTTCCTCCATTGGAGCCGGGTTTGGCCCATTACCTTCAAAAAAGGCAACTGTACTCGCGATCATTGGATATTGTATATGCTCAGGATGATCAAATACGAATTCTTTTTCTCCCTGATCGGATCTTAATAGGATGGAATTGCCAAATATCGAAAAGGTGATTTTTCCCTGGCTACCTACAATTTCACAGCAATCTATGTTATCTTCTGATCGGACATTAAAACACCAGCTCCCGTTAAAGATGATCTGATTCTCAAACACTATGGTTCCAGTTGTTTGATCAGCAACATCACTTGCAGCATCCTGAATTTGGCTAAATCCATTATAGGAAATAGGTGCACCAAAGAAATACAGCATTAGATCCAATTGATGTGGTGCAAGATCAAAAAAATATCCACCACCCGATATCGCTGGGTCTGTACGCCAGTCTGCTGCACCTTTAGTCACCAATTCCGGTGCCCGGCTCTGCCATAATCGAAGTTGAACGGTTCGGATAGCACCTATCTGTCCTGCCTCTAGCAATTCTTTAACTTTGAGAAACAAGGGTAATTGTCTTCGGTAATGCGCAACGACGAGCTTGCCACTTGTTTTTCTAACAGCCTCTAACAACAATGCGGCTTCATCCGCATTTAATGTAACAGGTTTCTCCACATAAACATTCTTTCCGGCTTCTAGCGCCTTCAATGCATAGTCATAATGCGAAGACGGTGGAGTCGCAATATAAATCGCATTCAATGCCGGATTGTCCAACAAGTCCTCGACCTTCGAATACCAATGGGCAACTTGGTGTCTCCGGGCATAATCGGCGGCTTTTGTAGCGTCTCTGCGCATGACAGCAAGTAATTGACTATCTTTAACCTTATTGAATGCCGGTCCGCTCTTTTTCTCTGTCACATCACCGCAGCCAATGATCCCCCATCTTACCTTTGTATTTTCCATTCTATTTTTTATGATCTAATCTTCCAATAAATCTTTTTTATCAGGGTTTTTCGCGCCCAATAAATCGATTGTTACCAAGCAAAAATCCAATTGCTTTTTCAATATTTTTACGCCGGCTGTCGTCGGTCTTTAAAAAAGAAATATAACGGATAATCTCTTTTCTTTTTGATGGTGCTAGACGGTCAAAGACAGTTTTGGCTGCTTCATTTTCTGCCAATGCCTGCTCAAGTTCGGGGTGCGGAACCAAGCTTCGGTCCGTCGGATCAAAAACAACGGATAATTCCAAGATTTCACCAATTCGTTTAGGTGAATTTGGCAAGATCTCCGTATTGATATACAGTCGCCACGCTCCCTGATAACGCAACAAAGTCTGTTTGTAATCTTTCCCATTTACCGTTCCTTTAATAGGTATATATCCCTTGTTGACACCAGCTTCTTCAAAGAGTAGATACAATACATCATCTGGGACAAAAACAAAGGGATTGATTCCTATTAGTTCAAGTTTAGCTTTAAAAACCGACATAGGCGTTGAAATTTACCATCCAGCAAAAAATTAAGTTGTAGCAAGAATATGTGCTATCTGATTGAGTTCCGAAGTACTAAAGCTCAAATTGTCGAGCGATTTTAACGAATCAGTCAACTGTTCACTGTTTCGTGCTCCGACCAAAACCGAAGTCAGGCGTTCGTCTTTCAATAACCATGCAATTGCCATCTGAGCCAGCGATTGTCCGCGTTGCAATGCAATTTCGTTCAAAGCAGACAATTTTGTTATCAGTTCGGGTGTAATTGCAGTACTCTTTAAAAAATGTTCTTTTGAGGCCCGAGACTCGGTTGGAATATTACCTTTTAAATATTTATTGGTCAGTAATCCCTGTGCCAAGGGAGAGAAAGCAATCATACCCACCCCCTCTTCATCCAACACGTCCAACAGCCCATCCTCTGGGTTACGCACCAACATCGAGTACTTCGGTTGATGGATCAGACAAGGGCATCTAAGATCGTGTAATATAGCAATTGCTTTCTTTGCTAAATCCGCAGGGTAGTTTGATAAACCGACATAGAGGGCTTTCCCCTGTCTTACAATATCACTTAATGCACCCATCGTTTCTTCGAGTGGTGTGTGCGGGTCAGGTCTGTGATGATAGAAAATATCAATATAGTCTAGTTTTAGACGTTTTAAGCTCTGATGAAGGCTTGCCATCAAATATTTACGGCTTCCCCAATCGCCATAAGGGCCATTCCACATGGTGTATCCCGCTTTGGTCGACAACAAAAGTTCGTCCCGATGTCCTACAAAATCTGAGCTCAGTATAGCGCCAAAATTTTGCTCCGCACTACCGGGAGGTGGGCCATAATTATTGGCGAGGTCAAAATGTGTGATACCGTTGTCAAAAGCCGTACGTAGGGTCTGCCTAAACACTTCTTTCTGATCGATATCACCAAAATTTTGCCACAGACCAAGGGAAATAGCTGGAAGCTGGATCCCACTTTTTCCACATCGCCTGTAAGGCATTATATTATATCGGTTTGGATTGAATGTCACGTTATCAAGTTTATGTGTGCAAAATACAAAACTATTTTGAAGAGTCTATGCAATTGCAACGGTCAATCTAATCGAAATATTTCGATACGAAACAATTTGAATTAAAATTTATACCAGTCCACTCAACAGATACCATGCTAGTATCACAAATATTTTTATATTTTTGACTATAGTCCAATAATAGCACAACTTTAAGAACGTCCCCATGATCAGTAGATTCTTTAGAAAATTCTATTTACATATTGCGATATGGATCATTCTGCTCTTACTCCCTTTTATTACTTATCTCTATCAACCTGATAAAATCGCTGATTTTAAAATCTATTCGGCACTATCCCATCTGGCCAATATCATCTTTCTGGCAAGCAATTTTTATCTGCATTGTTACGTTGTCGCACCGCGGTATTTCTTTAGCCGTCGAAAGTTTTTTGTCGTCTTCATCGCGCTAGGCTTTGTAGCCTATGTCCTGCTCAATTATGCAATCGTCTATTTCAATCCCAATGGAGAATTAGCTCATTTCAAAAAGGAGAACATACTATTTGTGCGACTCGTTGTAGGCCCGGGGATTATCTACTCACTTTGTATGATCACCTCGTCCATGATCTTTCTTTATAATGAACAGGCGAGACAAAAAGAACTTAATAAACAAATTGCCTTAGAAAAGACAACTGCCGAACTGACTATATTGAAACTTCAGATCAGTCCACATTTTTTATTCAATACGCTCAACAATATTCGTTGGCTGATCCGCAAACAGTCACCCGACTCCGAGGGGACAATAGGCAAGCTCTCCGAAATGCTGCGCTACATCCTTTATGAAGTGGATGGACCGAAGGTCGAACTTTTCAAAGAAATTGATCATATGCGTAATTTCATTGCTTTACAGACATTAAGGCTTCCCATTGCGGGTGAAGTTGATCTAAAAATAGAAAGCACCCTCAAGAATAGAATGATCCCACCGTTATTATTTATTCATTTTGTAGAAAATGCTTTCAAATATGGAGTAGATAGTAAAAATAACCCTTACATACAGTTTCAATTCGTAGATATTCCTGGTGGGCTTATTTTTAAATCGGTCAATAAAATATTACAATATACCGAGCACCGGCCAAATGAAGGGATCGGATTGACGAATGTGAAACGACGATTACAGTTGCTTTATCCCAACCGCCATGACCTCAAGATCAAAAGGACAGCAGATGACTATTTTGAAGTTGCACTCAGATTAATGACAGATGAAGATTAAATGTATACTCATTGACGACGAACCATTCGCGCTTAATTTGCTGGAGGACGATCTGTTGAGTTTTGACCAAATTGAAATTCTACAGAAATTTCATGCCCCTGTAGATGTTGTTGACTACCTGAAGAACCATTCGGTCGATCTCATTTTTCTGGACATCCAGATGCCGGAACAACTAGGAACACAATTTGTCAGGGAACTCGAAGATCCACCGTTAATCATATTCACAACAGCCTATCATCAATATGCTGTTGAGGGATTTGAATTAAATGCAGTAGATTATCTTTTGAAGCCTATTTCAAAAGAACGGCTCACGGCTGCGATTCGAAAAGTAGCAGATATTATGACACTACGCAACAAACAGATTGTTGAAAAAGACCATATTGTCGTGCATGTGGAATATAAAAAAACCAAAATCTTTCTCCAGGAAATCAGTTATATTGAAGGTTTAAAAGATTATGTAAAAATCTATTTGGTTGACCGGCCGGTTCCACTGCTAACCCGGAGCAATTTACGTGGTATGGAAAAATTGTTACCAACAGGCAACTTCCTCCGAATACACAATTCCTTTATCGTCAACAAAAATAGGATCGAACATTGCACGGTTGCGAAACTTGCACTACCTGAAGTGGAACTGCCGATTGGCAAAAAATATATCAAGAATATGGAGCAGTTTCAGACAAAAGGGCCAGTGAGCAAAGATAACTCCATCCGATAACGGCCATTCGTCTACACATTAGGCCCGTCGGTCTACAGATAATTGTGTAGAATAAAAATCATTTACAAATTTGCTTGGGGTCAATTTGTCCAACACCGGCTATTGATCCGTATAGCAAAGAAAAAATGAAAAAAATTATAGCAGCACTCTTATTGGCAACCGCTGTTGCCTCATTACATGCCCAAACATCTCCCAGTGGCCGTCCCAGCAATTTCTCTATCGCTGAAGGCAAACTTTCCGGTCAACTGATAGACCTTCAGGGCAAACCAATCGCACAGGCTTCTGTCAATCTGCTACGGGTGATCTATGATCAGTCTACGGGCAAAGAGCGGGAAATCTTATTCAAAAGCACGAGTTCGCTTGAAAATGGAAAATTTAGTTTTACAGCACTATCCACCAAAGACAAATGGAAGTTAAAAATAAGCTCAGTAGGTTACACCGCTAAAGATATTGCAGTCGAGTATGGATCTGACAGCAAAGTTTTGGATAAAGATCTCGGTGCTATTACATTGGAAAATGATAATCGAAAGCTAGACGAAGTAACGGTCACTGGTCGTAAAGCTTTACTTGAAATGGATATCGACAAAAAGGTATATAATGTAGAAAAGAATATTGTAGCAGCAGGTGGTACAGCTATTGATGTCATGCGCAATATGCCTTCTGTGCAAGTTGATATTGATGGGAATGTCAAACTACGAAATGCCGCTCCGACAATTTTTGTAGATGGCAAACCGACAACACTAACGCCAGACCAAATACCTGCTGACGTCATCGAAAAGATTGAAATCATCACCAACCCCTCTGCCAAATACGATGCCTCGGGAAGTATGGCCGGAATTTTAAATATTATCCTCAAAAAGAATAAAAAAACAGGTTACAATGGTATGGTTACCCTTGGAGCAGATCGCTTCGGTGGAACCAATTTTATGGGAAGTCTCAATTTGCGTCAAAACAAATTCAATATATCCCTTACGGGAATGAATATGCGTATGCGGACAAATACCGAAGGTGATAGCTATCGGTCCAGTACAATTGATGGTGTTAACTCTATCGTTAACCAGGATATCGAAGGCAAAACCAAGGGAATGATCAGCTTTGGAAGACTCGGGTTAGACTATGACCTTAGTCCGCGCACGACCGTATCTGTTGCTGGAATCTTTGTCGAAGGTAAATTTCGTCCCAATGAAAACACAATGATAACGACGGAATCGCAAGGCAACAGCAATAGAATTTCAGAATCCGAACGTAGTTTCAAACCAAGGGGTTTACAAGCAGGCCTTGTTCAGAAATTCAAAACCGAAGGGGAAGAATTGACCGCTGACTTCAATTATTTCGGTGGAACAAACAAATCTAATGGCACTTACACCACCAATTATTTAGATAACAGTGGAATCATTGGTTCACAGATCCAAAAGAACATTGGATCTGGCGACAATAAATTTATGACCGTACAGGCAGATTATGTTAAACCATTCAAAAATGGGATGAAACTTGAGACGGGAGTTCGCGCGCAAATCAACAAGCTCAAAAACCTGAATAGCAACACCCTTAAAGCCCGCGATGAAGATGAATATAAAGATATCAGTGCTGCGTCAGCCAATTACGACAATAAGAATACAGTCTATGCGGCTTATGCTTCACTTGGTGGCAACCTTAAAGATTGGGTATCTTATAAAATTGGTTTACGTGTCGAGAATTCCACCTATGACGGTGAACTAATCAATACAAACCAAAAATTCCACAACAACTATCCGGTCAGTCTCTTTCCTTCACTTTTCCTGAGCAAGAAACTGACGGAGAAAGATCAGCTACAGATGAGTGTCACCCGTCGTGTGAATCGCCCCAACTTCTTTCAGTTAATTCCATTTGTTGACTATACAGACAGCTTAAATATTACACGTGGTAATCCGGACCTCGTCCCAGAGTTTACAACGTCAGGCGAATTGTCTTATAGCCGGACACATGGTAAAGGGACCTTCCTGGCTTCGGTTTATTACAAATATACCACGAACCTGATCACCCGATACCTGACGCAGGAGCTCAATCCCATTACGGACAAAATGGATTTCATCAACACCTATATTAATGCAAATTCCAGCAAAAACTATGGTGCAGAGTTCACCTACACCAATAATTTAAAAACATGGTGGGATCTGACAGCAGACCTCAATTTCTACAATTCAAAAATTGAAATCAATGACAAGACACCATCGGAAGGTATGTGGACCGTGTTTGGAAAATTGAATAATACGTTCAATTTGAAAAAGAACTGGAACCTTCAGCTCGCATTTGAATATCAAGGAAAAACAAATATGCCGGTTACACAAAATCAAACCTTTGGCCCACCGATGAATCAGGCTCAAAGTTCCTCTCAAGGGTACATTAAGCCTTTTTATGGAATCGATTTTGCCATCAAGAAGAGTTTCTTGAAAAACCAGGCTGCTTCCGTGACACTGGCGGTAAACGATATCTTCAGAACCCGCGGAAATACCATAGTATCTTCGGGTGATGGTTTCTACCAAGAGTATTATCGTCTCTCCAATCCGCAGCTTGTCAAATTGAACCTATCTTATCGTTTTGGCAAAATGGACATGAACATGTTCAAGAAAAACAAAAATCAAAATTCCATGGAAGGTATGCAGATGCAATAGACACTTGCATTTAAACGATATATTAAAGCAGAAAGAGACCGATTGGATGGTCTCTTTCTGCTTTATTTCATTTTATACGATCTTAATTTCATTAAACCACCTGACTTGGGATATTGTATTTTTCTATAATAGGTACAATTTCCAGTAGATCATCAATCACGTAATCCGGATTAGCTGATTTTAGCTGATTAGCATGATGGGCTCCTGTCGTAATGCCAATGCTTAAAGCACAACCAGCATTCTGACCCTCCTTTATATCAATAATCGAGTCCCCTATTTTCACCACACCTGTGGGATCCGTTATTGCAAAATTTGCTCTTGCAAGATCGATCATATCCGGATAAGGTCTATTCTTAGGCACATCGGATGCAGTAATCAATGCATCAATATCTTGGCCTACAACCCAATTAAGCTTTTTCAAAAGGGATTCCGCCGTTTTGCGATCATATCCCGTATTTAATACCCGAAGTATATTCATCTCTTTCAAAATCGCAAAAAGTTCATTGGCATTTGAATTCGGATAAATGTCTGCTACTTCATAGGCGTTTTCAAGTGCTTGCAAAAATGATTGGAACATCTGCTCAGCCAATTGATCGTCAACTATATTGAGGCAATTTTTTAGTACAGTCTTAATGGCCTGTAACTTTTCTTTGCCTGCTCCGTGCTCCAACACTTCTGTCAACGTAAGTTGATAACCACCAATGTGATTTATCACCTGTTGAAGTGTCTTGTAAACTATATTATCCTCATTTACAGTAGTACCTGCCATATCAAATACCACCATCTTGATCGCTTCTCTCATTTATTCGCTATTAAATGTTTAGCAAAAATAAAATATTGTTAAATAAAACTAAACTTTTCAATATTAACTTATTGCTATCTTTAAGTTAAGAGGAGCGCAAATTAACGTAGCGCAAAATAATAAGTCCAGCCGATCAGCAACAGTTGAAATGGAATTCTAAACCACAGATAGCCTGGGCCTTTTCCATCAAAAGTCGCAGTTTCATAGTTCAGGTGCCTCATACTCGCATATATATTTGTCGGTAGTATCAGTATAAAAAAGACAATTAAAAGCATCCCTGTAAGACGACTTAAAGATGGTATAAATAAACCGAAGGCCCCCATGACCTCCAATAGTCCGGTCATATAAATCATTTCTTTTTTTAATGGGATAAAATCAGGAAGCATCAACACCATGCCTTTTGTGTAGATGAGGTGCCCAAGGGAGGTAAACAATAATGTGGCAGCAAGGGCTATTTTTCCAGCCAAATGGTAATCCATATCGCCCTTATACTGTCGTATAACTAAATTGCTGATGAGAAATACTGTAAGTAAAACAAAAAGTGGTTTCATAATCTTTTTTATTCAAAGTTATGGGCCTTTCTATTCCCTATCAATGAACAATTGTTAATAAATTTCCTTCCGGATTCTGCTTAGCGATTGTGGTCTAATCCCAATATAAGATGCCAAGTATTTAAGGGGGATATTTTTAATTAACTCAGGCTGTTCCCGCACGAGATTGACATACCTCGTTTTAGCTGAATCTTCGAGTAAGGTAAATTCACGTTTCATTTTCTTCAAAAAGATATCTTCGATAGCCTTTCGTCCGATAAAATTCCCCACCTGTGTCGTTTTATACACGGTATTCAGATCATCATAAGATATCCGCCATAAGACACAATCTGTAATCGCTTCAAGATTATAGGACGATGCAGTTTGGGTCAGGAATGAATCATAGGCACTCACAAAGGAGTTTTCAAAGGCAAAACCAAATGTAAAATCGTAATCTAATTTTGGAATATTGAACCGAACAATTCCTTTTTCAATAAAAGATAGATAGCGCTCCGTTTTGCCCATTTCCAGAATCAGTGATCTTTTCGGAAAAACTGCCTTGGTAAGCATTGAAGAAAAAATATCCCAGTCCTCTGCCTCCATAGTAATGAGCGAGTCAAAGTAATTCTTGATTTTATCCATTCTATCCATATTTTAAAACAAGATAAAAACTTCTGGTCAAACAAGAGAAACCACGATCTTATTATCTAAAAAGCCAATGTTTGAAACAGGCATAATCAAAAAAGTGGAGATCTAAAAAAAGATATTCATCTACATGGAGCCATATTTCCATAATTATGGTAGGATAAGTTTCAGTTATTTTATTTCTTCTTTACTGTGATATTATCTAAATATATGGTCTCTTTACCAGTGTTCGTAAAAGCTATTCGCACTATTTTTTTATTTGGCTTGATTTCCTGACCAGTCACAAAATTAATTTCTTGTTTTTTACCTTTCTTACCCAACTCCAGTGTCTGTTGCTTTAGATTCGACAGTTCTCCGGTCACAACCTTCACATCGTCTACTGCTACGGCTATACCGCCACCTCTGCCCCAATACCTAAGGTTAAATTGTTGCGCTGGGTCCAGATAAATGTATTGTTCTATCTTTTTCCCTTGAGCAAGTACAAGAGCCTTACTTCCCTTTTCACCTATGCCCTCCTCAATCGTACCTTCTCCTTCCCAGGGTTTGAGACCAGCTTTTCCCTCAAAATCGGGATTAGGGAGCTCATTTCCATCACGCAAAGGCCAGTTATAGGCACGGATATAATCGACCTCCATATTTACCCCACCTTCGGAACCATATGCACCCAAAAACACATTCATAAAATGGTTGGGTGAGTAGATTTGATTCTTATTGTTGTATTCTTTAATTAAATCACCATTGATATAGTGCTTAATACTCGTTGGAGTCCACAACACACCATGGGTAACCCACTGGCCTACATGCTCATAGCCTTCGGCAATATGTGTGGCAAGATTACGTTGAAATACCCCTTTCGCATCGACATGTCCGTGGATGACAAATTGAGCCGTGATATATTCAAACACATCTATTTCAAACAATTGGCCTTTTGGACGTATTCCTCTTATTCCGTCAACCTCGACCCCCTCTTGAAGATAGTAACGAATATCTGGTCCTGGTGAATCAAACCAAAATGCAGTATTTGTTCCTTTCGGGTTACCTTGACGATTGCGGCGTACTTTTACCTCAAAATAACCACCTTTACTGTTGTCCAACAGGTTTTCATTCGTTTTCCAGTCATAGGTCTGAATGGACGAAATCTTTTGGTTTCCACCTTCTGTAAAGATTCGCTTTGGGATGGTATCATTCACATAGAGGTTAATTGCGGATCCGTCAAGCGTATAGGCCGGCTGGGGTAATTGATCCTGCAACATTTCCCGCTTTGATTTTTCATTTAGATAATTCAATGAGGAGAAATAATTGGTGGTCCATTTATTTCGGTTTAAAAGTTGATCATTAAACTCGTCCTGCCAAAAAATTTCCATACCGACAGGAACAACAGCTGAACTTGGATTTCTTTTCTCTTCCTCGAGCTCGGTGTCATCCAAAGTCCAACTTTTAGAGGTATAGGACTTCCCTCGCGCCAAAGGCTTGCCAGCTGCAGATTCCACCCAAACATAATAGGTTGTCTCGGGATCAACCTGCTGGATATAATAGCGTTTGGTACGCTCCGCCAGTACCGCATTGGCAACAGCAGGCTTCCTATGCGTCTTTGACCAGAACAGCCTGGCACCCGAAAGATCGTTCTTTCCATCTTTCATATCAAGTCGTATCCAACTTCTTGTTCCCAACAATCGTAATGGTGCATCGGACTTGGCCGTTTGCGCTGACAATAATAGAACCGACAACATTTGAACTGCCGCCAGTGATATATATTTTTTCACTTTATCTTATTTAAGTACTCATTTACTATAGCAATACGATAATAATGAGAATTATTAGCATTGGCAACTCCGATCAAAACGCAACCGTTTGTTTAATTTAGCAACACAAAGACGTAAATTCCATAGTACATTTCTACAAAAATGTCAGTGGCTCGCTATCCGCGTAGTACATGGAACTAGACGGACATGGAAAGATATGCAAGATTTCTGCCCATTATAAGGGCATGTAATTAAAAACAAATCGCTACAGGACGACCTGTAGCGATTTATTCGCTTAGTTTAACGTGATACTGATAGCTTGCTTCTTTAAAATCGTTTTTTGAATTGTCGTTCCACCTTGTTGTTTCACAACAAGGAACTCTTGTTTGCCTCTCCGAACTACTTCAATATCAAACACACGGTCAAAGGCTCTTATGCGCGTAAATCGCATATACTTCCATTCAATCCTATTTCCTTTCAATAACGTCTATTTTTTTGAATTTTGAGCGAACGATAAACTCCCCTGCAGTAGACTAATGGCAACAAGACTCCAATAATATAATTTAGTTTTCATGATTTATCTATAATTGAGTCGTTACACGATATTGCTTATCTCCTGTGATCTTCACATCGATATAACTGTAGGTAATGCCATTTTTTTCGCCAATGCTACTTTTAATCTTTTTACCATTACAGTAGAGATAAGGATGACCTCCCGGAAAACCAGCCTGCCAATACTGTACCGCTTCTCCTCCTTTATAAGACAAGATCGTTTCCGATACAGCACGTTGCTCCACAGTATACATTCCCCGGCCAATCTTGACATTCGACACCTTCACTCGGCCAAGTTCTTTTGGAAGATGGGAGCAGGTTTCTATAGCGTAACCTTTTTCCCCGGGATTAACGCCCATCATATCCTGTACAACATTACTGATCAGTACAAAAGAAACCTCTGGGTAATCGCCATTGTTACCAGTCAATGTTGCCATGGCATGCACTGTATTAATTTTTGAAATAATATATTTCAACCATTTCCAGCCACGCTCATTCTGCCCATATTTAAAAAATAACTCCGGCACATAGGTAATTGCTTCTATATTTTCGGGCAATCCTTCTTTGGAGCCAAGCTGTTCATCGATATAATTCAAATACTTTAGATGTCTGTCCGATCGTGGGTCTGTAATTTCTTTCAAGGGAAGAAACCAAGAATTCTCCTTTCCCCAACCAGCAACAGGGAGGTTATTCTTATCGTAGCCCCGATTATACAATTCTTTATTATCGACTATCCCCCATTCCTTATTAAAATAGTTCCACAATGCTTTGGCCTTTTCGTTATAGGTCGTGGCCTGGATGTTGTTGCCACTTAATTCTGACAGCTTGGCGAAAGCCAAATAAGCTTGATATTGACTCCCGATACCATCGCCTGCTTCAATCAAAGTCTGGTCACGATGTTCATTATAGGTGGCCGTACCTTTGAAGATATTGCCCGAGCCATCACTCTCTGCAACACCGTTCGGGTTTTTAAGATCATGCGCTAGCACGAAGTCACTGACAGCTTTAGCATTGAATTGTCTTAATGCGGAGTCGGTCAGATAACGTTTATCTTTGGTCCAGTCATAGAGCTGAGCATTCTTTTCCACCAGTTCAAAAACAGCTGGAATTTCGCGCACAAAGTTATCGTCGTTTTTATAATCTAAGGTGTAAGGTGTCCCATCAAAATTAATAGCCCATAAAGGGAACCATTTTCGGCTAGAGGTAGCACTCGCGGCAAAAGCACGGAGCATGGTGAAATTTTCAGCTTCCAGTCCTAATAAATGAGCTCCAATCGCTTGATGACAAAAATCACGTGAATAGAACGCAGTGCGCAAAGGATAGCCTGCCCAATAGCTAGGTAAATAAGAAACGGTTGCTGACTCTTGGTTTTTCTGATGGATATTGACAGGCCCTCTTTTTCCTGTAACAACAAAAGACCGCGCTTTCTGCGTTGCCCACACAAAGATGTCATTTAGCTCTTTATGATCTGTATCAATGGAAATATCATTTTTTTGCGCGAATAAACTTACAAAAAATAGGGTCTGCAGCGCGAGTAATAGGATCGCTTTCATAAGGATTAGCTTTTAATGAACCCAAGATCTGTACATGACAGACCCTGGGCGGTAGGTTGATTAGTCGTAACTTGGATTCTGTTTCAACAGTGCATTTCGTTGAATCTCACTTCGCGGAATCGGAAGCAGATAATGCTGCGGAAAGAACTTCCGCTCCTGCAACACCTCGATTTTATAACTTTTCTTTTTCGTTTGTTCATCCCGCACAATCGTGATTTTTCGTGCTGGTTTGTTTTCGGTCTGTTCAGCGATTTTCCAACGTCTTACATCAAAAAAACGATGATCTTCAAAAGCAAGTTCTATACGGCGTTCCTGTTGTATTTCTCCCAAAAGTGCTGCCCCCGTGCTTGTGATAGCAGGAAGTATACCAGCCTTCCCTCCACGTGCCCGCTCTCTAATCTTATTGATGTAAGTACGGGCGGTCTCCTCGTTCCCCAACTGATATTGGGTTTCCGCATAATTTAGGTAAATCTCACCCAGACGCATGTAAATCCAAGGTTGTGCGCTCTTATCGTTCCAAGGATTGCGCAAACTTTCGTCCATAAACTTGCGGATCGTGTAATGGGTCTTCGAAGCATTCCAATCATCAATACCGAATTCACTGTCTTTACCACTATTGGCTCTGTTTCCGGTAGAAGATACATAGAACTCAATCTCTCTTCCTCTAAATTGCTGGCCATCGCAGACAACAGAAGCATAGAATCGAGGCTCACGCCCTTCCCAGGGTTTACCATCCACGTACTGTTGTGCTGAAGGCATTGAACCGTCCTCCATCTCATAAGCATCCACCATGTCTTGGAGTACACAGGTTCTTGACCAGCCTGTAAAACCGTTCGGAGAATCAGTCCAGTCGAAGGAGTGCCCAAATTCCGTATTGAACTGCTTCATGAAAATAATCTCTTTACTCTTGTTGCTCGTAAAAAGCTGTTTGTAATTCGGATCGAGCTGGTATTGATTGAGATCCAGCACAGCCTTTGCTGCATCCGAAGCTTTTTGCCATTTGGACTTATCATTAGATGGGTTCCAGTAAGCGCTCGCGGCATATAATGTTACCCGTGACTTCAGTGCCAATGCAGCTCCCTTAGTCGCGCGGCCAAAATCCTTTCCCTCATAACTAAGGGGAAGTAAGTCTGCTGCTTTATCTAATTCTTTTACAATAAAGTCGATGCATTCGTCATAGGAATTCCGAGGCACCATCATATCACTGTTCAGATCGAAGGTTTTTGTAATCAGAGGGACACCGCCAAATCGTGCAACGAGGTCCGTATAAAAAAATGCTCTCAGAAAAGTCATTTCCCCAATCAACCGATCTACCTTCCCTTTGTCCGCTTTGAGCTGAGCAATATTATCAAAGAAAATATTACAGTTCTTGATTCCTTCATAATACGCATTCCAGGTCGAGTAGTCACCAAATTGATCTGTTGTTACCTCGCCCCGATTATATAAGTAAGGATTACCCGAGTTGAAGTTATGATATGCCTCATCGGAAATGTAGCGTAAGCCGAAATTTCCAAACCCATCCCGTAGTTCCGTATATCGCTTGTTCACATAAGCTTCCGTTAAACTGACATCCGAAAATATAGCCTCTCCGGTAAAAGAGTCCAAAGGCTTGACATCTAAATAATCAGCGCATGATGTAAAACAAGCTGTAAAAAAAATTGCTATATATAGTTTTATCGTTGTTTTCATGTAATCTATCAATTAAAAACTTAAATTCATACCCACACTATAAATCCGCTGCTGTGGATAATACATGCCACCAGCTTGTATCCCTTCAGGATCCTGGATTTTGATCTGGTCGATGGAAAAGAGATTGAAACCGCTAATAAAGATGCGCAGATTTTTCATCTTGATCTTTTCAAGCATAGCTGGTGATAGTGAGTAAGCCAGTTCTACATTTTTCAGTCTTAAGAAGGAGGCATTTTTCAACCAGAATGTCGAGTTCATGGAATTAAACGTATCATCGCGATCAAAAGCTCTGGGATATAGCGCATTCGGTGTTTCTGCTTCTGAGGTCCATCTATTTTCAAAATATGTGACATCTCTATTATAGCTTCCCGGTTTGATAATCTGTTTCGCGCGGCCCTGCCCCGACCATAGGATATTTAAATCGAAATTTTTCCATTTTGTCCCCATGGTAATACCATAGGTAATTTCGGGTATCGGACTTTCGTAAATCCTGACCATGTCATTACTTGTAATCTTTTTATCATCGTCAACATCAATATACTTGATATCGCCGGGTTTGGTATTCAGTAAATGTGGAGAAGCATCTATTTCAGCCTGATTTTGGTAGATACCATCGGTTTTGTAAACCAACCAGGAATCTATGCTGTGATTTGTTCTACGCTGCCATTCCGGCGTATTTTGGGCCTCATCAAAGAAATGAATCTTATTACGTACAAAAGTGAAATTTCCGCCAATGGAATAACTAAAATCATCAACCTTATTACGGTATAGAAGGCTACTCTCAATACCTCTGTTTGAAATCTCGCCGATATTCTGATCCGGCAAAGTCAATCCTGTATATTTGGGTACTGAGGCTTGCTTTGGTGTTAAAATATCAGTCCGCATCGAATAGAAATACTGTAGGTCAAAAGTCAACGTGTTTTTAAAGAAAACAGACTCGAAACCTATATTTTTAGTATCCACTTTTTCCCAGGTAATATTGGGGTTAGCCAATCTTCCTACCGTAAAACCTTTCCCTCTCTTAGGGTCAACACCAAACATTGCTCCATCTCCAAGTACATAGGTACTGATATATTGAAAAGGACTTACGCGATCATTTCCCAATTTACCCCAGGAAGCTTTAATCTTCAATTCATTGATGAACGGAACATTTTCTTTAAAAAAATTCTCCTGGGAAATACGCCAACCTGCTGAGACACCGGGAAACCAACCCCAACGGGCATTGCTACTGAAGTTTTGCGAACCATCTCTCCTCAATGTGAAATCGACTAGATACTTATCTTTAAATCCATAACTTACCCGTCCGAAATAATTCTGGCGCGCAGAGATTGTTGCTTTCCCATCGTTATTTTTTTGATTGTCACTTCCTGCGAAAAGATAATCTACAGCATCACTTAAGAAATCGCGGCGATAAGCAGAAAACCAATCTCCTCTGTTCTTGCTCTGCTCATAAGCAATAAAGGCATTAATACTATGCGCATCGAACTTCTTATCATAGCCAATTTTAAAATTCCAGGTTTCGATGCGATCGTTATCATTTCTCTCCGAAAGGTTTATATTAACATCACCTGTTGTTTCCCGAATATTATCATATTCTTTGGTTGCAGGATTATAACGATAAGCGTCCCACATATTGTTGAGCTTCTTTTCATGCCGATATCTCGAATCAAATGCGGCATATCCTGAAAAACTCAATCCATCCAACAACCAAGGGGTTTTGAGGTCAAAGCCCGCTTTCGTATTTATAAAATTGTCTTTTATATGCTGATAACCTGTTTTCCCTGCAGCAAGGATTGTCAGGTTATTACCCCAGGAAAGTCCCGGACCTGGTAATCCGTTTGGATAGTAATCCGGTAAGAATGGATAAGCATGGAACGCTTCCCAAAAGAAGGTTCCCATATCATAATTGGAATTGTTTCGATTTTCCTGTCTTGTAGCGACTTCAATCAATACCGACAGATCTTTGGTGATCTTTGCATCGAGGTTGGAGCGTAACTGCACCGTTCTGAAATTCAGGTCAGTATTTTTGAAACCCGGTTTTTGATATAGGTAGCCACCAGAGACATAGTAGCGTACTTTTTCATCACCACCACGCAACGAAAGCGAATGCTGTGTTTGCGGAGCTGATTTAAATACTGCTTTCATCCAGTCTGTATTTGCATATAGCAGCGGATCGATACTTCCATCCAAATACTTTCCTTTAATATCCTTATACTTTTCAACTCGACCAAAATGAGCATTGATTTCATCATCATATACCATAAACTGATAAGAATCCATCAACTTAGGTGTACGTGTATGCTCGGAGAGCCCATAACTTCCATCGTAAGAAATTGTTGGTTTATCGCCGTTTCCACGTTTGGTTGTCACCAAAATCACGCCATTAGCAGCCTGTGCGCCATAGATTGCAGCGGAAGCATCCTTTAATATTGAAATAGTTTCGATATCGCTCGGATTCAATCGCTCGATGCCACCACGGTTGGCAACCCCATCAATCACATACAATGGACTATTGTCTCCCAAGGAGCCTTTACCGCGAATAAATATTTCAGAATTATCGCTCCCGGGCTGACCTGAACGATTGTTGGCCACTACACCCGGCATTCTCCCGGCAAGGGAATTGGACAAGTTAGGTGCTGGCGAACGCTGTAGCTCGCTCCCGGAAACCTGGCTGACCGAACCCGTCAATGTTGCTTTCTTCTGGGTTCCGTATCCAATGACAACAACTTCTTCCAATTGGGCGAGATCTTCCTGTAACACCACTGACATCCCTTGTCTTTGATAAGGAAGCTCCTGTGTGAGATAACCCAGGTAAGAAAACAACAATATGTTGTTTTCGTTATCGACCACAAGTGAGAATTGTCCATCACTATTGGACTGTGTCATCTTGTCTGTTCCTTTTACTTTCACAGATACCCCCGCCAATGGTTTTCCACGGCTATCTTTGATTGTACCCGATGCTATTTTATCCTGCGATCTGGTCATCGAGCGGATGATAATACGATTTTCACTTACTATATCCATCTCCAAAGATTCCTTCGCTAAGATTGGCAACAACAGATCGGTCCACTTTTTATTGCGTACATCAACACGCTTTACTTTAATATCATGAATACTATTATCGTTATAGATGAAATTAACCTTGGTTTGCTCCTCGATTGAAGTCAAGAGATTTTTGAGCCGAACCTCTTCAAATCGTAAAGAAACCGTTTTCTGCGCTTTAGATTCTTTCGCTAGACTAGTTGCAACACATGCGAATAAGAAAATGATTAAAAATTTGGCCATTAACAACCATTTTAGGTAATACGAGATAGGCACATGATAAAGTACATGTGATTTTTTTTTCATAATTTTGGTATTTAATAATAATCGATTGGCATCCTACTTTCCTAGGGTCCGATGCCATTGGTTAAAACGTATGGGTATTGCTCACTATGAGGGATACCCTTTTTTAATTTTACTTTACATAAAGTGTATCATTTAGGGTATAGTAATTTAGTTTTATGCCAGTTCGCTTGATCATATCCAAGAACTCCTCACTGGTTGTTTCTTCAAATATGCCGGTGACATGCTGTTCCGCCAATCGCTCTGTTTTGATAACAACGGGTTTTCCATACCAACGTTCCATCTTTCGGGCAACAGTATTGAAATCATCACCTTTAAGCACCAGACGGTTCTTCATCCAAAGTGTTTCCGTAGCTTCAGTCTCGACTATATCAAGTTTTTCAAAAGCTACCTGCTGCTGTATAACAGCATTCTTGCTTTTATTATGGCTTGGCTCCAGCACCGAATTAACCACAGAGATTTTGTTTCCCGGCAGGAGCTCATAGATTTTTGTATGTTTATTCTCCACGACTTTCAGTTGTACCTTACCTTCAATTAGCGAAGTCGTTGTTATATTTTCATCTGGAATCGCGCGGAGATTAAATTTAGTACCCAGTACCAGCACCTCTGCATGCGCCGTCTTAATGGTCAAAGGCAAATTTGGATTCTTGGCAATCGAGAAGTAGCCCTCCCCTATTAATTGCAATACCCGGTCAGTTTTTCCAAATCCATTTTTCAGTCGGAGAATACTTTCATTATTAAGCCAGACCTCAGATCCATCACTTAATTTGATCGATTTACGTTCTCCCTTTCCTGTAACAATTGTTTGCCATTCTGAATCAATATCTCCCTCTTTACCTCTTTTGATAGACCAAAAAGTCAACAATCCAAATACCATCAAAACACTGGCTGCAATGGATATTATTTTTATTTTTTTGTGATTTAAAAATGGGCGGACATTGGAGTCCCTATCGGCAACCAATTCTATAGGTTTTGATTTTTCATAGATTATCTCGGCCTCGACATCTTGCCTTTCTTCCTGCTCACTTTCCAAGAAGGCAATTAGTTGTCTTTTATTTTCATCTGCTCGCAGTAAATCATCCAAAACGCTCCTTCCCTCTGCTGTGAGCGTTCCTTCAAGCAATCGATTGGTTAAAAATAAAAAGTATTCTTCTTCAGATGAAAACATGCGCATTCGGTGTATTTGTGATAGAGACACCGAAGCAATACAAAATCCCCAATAAAAAAATTATTTTTTTTCTTTCATGCAGGCCCATAATTTTCCAAGGGCTATTTGAATATGTCTATCTACAGTTTTTTTAGATATTCCCATCGTTTCCGCAGTCTCCAAATACGTCTTCTTTTCTTCCTTCACCAATTTAAACGCTTCTTTTGTTTTTGGCGGCAAGCATTCTACAGCCCGTTGTATCCGTTGGATACTTTCAGTAGATATCAATATATCTTCAGGTGTATTTCGATCGATTAATGTATCTTGATATTCAATGCCGTCTGTTAGCACGAGCTGACGAACCCGAAGTAGGTTCAGGCATTTATTTTTGATCGCTCGAAGGAGGTAGCTTTCGAGACTCACGATATTCATAAGATCCGGTCCTAAATACCAGATTTTCCAAAGTACTTCAGAAACTACATCTTCAGCCAATTGTTTATCTTTTATAAAAGAAAATGCATTACTTTTTAGCACCCCATAATTAGCCAAAAAATAGGCCTTAAAAGAGTTTTCATCTCGATGAATAGCAATATTCCTCTTATTTTCTTCGGATAAAGGTTTCAAATACATTGGTTGTGTCACAATTCGATTGGCAATTTAAACAAATTCAGTTTAAGATTGCAAGAAAAAAGTTACATAACCTGGTTTTCTTTAATCGCAATTAAATGGCTGTTTTTCTCCGACAGGAAATACCAATAAAAAATCTTAGATAAAAAAACTCGCTCTCTTATCAGATGACCCTTTGGAATCTGATAAGAGAGCGAGTACAATCTATAATTAAAAAGATTTTGTCTTATTCAAGAAAAATAGTTACTGTCATAGGATCATTCTCTATTTTCACCTGCTTTTCCACTGCCCCTTGTTTATTATTATACTTAAGCGTATATGTTTTGTTTTTTTCTACTGCAAACTGCAATCTGTCGTTTGCATCTTGTCTTGCATCTTTGGTTGACCCTCCCCCTACTTGATCCTTTCCTTGAAAGATATCGATATTACACTTTTTACGATCTTCCGGTGTGTTCTTGTCCTTACTTTCATAAGCAATAACATAAATTGCCGTATGCTTATTGTCTATGTTAATTTGTTGCTGTTGCTCGTTATATAAAGCTTTATAAGTAGGCGTTACATTCACCCCATTTACATATTTCAAGTTTGTATCCCAAGCTAAAGGAAAGTATGTTTCTGCCGCTTTGAAAGAAGAAGCATATATGGCATGCTGCCGGTTATTTGCATCCGCTTTGCCAGCATCCGCTAAGAACCAAGAACGATTCAACTCTTTATCAGGGTAATATTCTGTAAAATACCATTTCCCATCTATCCAGACCTCACACCAGTTGTGATTTCCACGATTGTCAAACCAGTTTAAGGTTCCCGCTACCCTGGATGGAATGCCCACAGCGCGAAATGCATCAGTCAACAGAATTGACAGCCCACTACAAGAAGCCATCCCTTGATCAATGGATTCTGAAGGAGATTGATCAGGTCGTTTTCTTTTTGTGTTATAATCAACCATAACTTCGTCCCGAATATTTTTATTGACAGCGGCGATGGCCTCACGGAGTGTCTTACAGGACTCCACATACTTTGAAAACCTGTTAAAGAGTTCTTCACGCCATTCGTCCCGATTTTCATTGAGCACGGCGTAAGGCAATACCTCATTTAAAAAAATAGAATCCGGTAGTTGTTTCGTCCAAGGGAACTTTTCTTTTGCCCGATAGGCCAATTCGATATTACGCAATAAAAAATCACTGCTTAAAGATTCCAGATCGCGTTGGGGCATATAGGAAATTAAGAAGACTGCCCCTTCCTTCATATTGTCAGGCACATCTTTGAGCACTTTTTCCAATGAAGCCCTATTTTTTCCGGCTTTAGTAAGGGCTATTTCAAGGGTTTTGTCATCCTGTTTCGCAGTCACGCGAGCATTAGTAGACTGCGCTAGACATAAGTTAAAAAGTGATAGCGATAGGGCAAAAAATAAAGAACGTAGTTTCATAGTAATTCAAAAAAAATAAAGCTACTAATTTTTGCTGAGCTATTGCAAGCCATCGCCGCAATAAAAATGACATGAAATTCGATAGAAAAAGCAATAATTAACTGTATAAATAAAAATGAAAAGAATCAAAATTACTTTCTTAGCCTTGGTAACGAGTACGCTGTTGATTACATCATGCGGCAATAGTACGGTATACCCACAAAATGAATATGGCGGTAAAGCTGTCAAACAAATTATTGAAAAAAACTTCTATCCAGAAAAGCAGGTAGAAGAACTACAAATCAAGTCAAAAGAAGAACTTTATGGAGAACTTGGACAAGTAAAAGTTGTATACTGGGATGGAGATAAACAAATGGAAGATATTTATAGTCCTGCCGATGACATGCAGAAATCCAAAGAATCCTTTGCCTCAGAGAAAAAAAATGCCTTTTCTAAAAAAAACCAAAACAGTCGCCCACTTCTATATCTCGCGGTCTTGGCATTAGCTTTATCTCGTTAATGTTACGCAAACGAAATAATGAGATTTTCTATCTATCGGTCAGTGTAAAAAAACTTTAACTACCTTTTTCCTCACGAACAAGAAAGTCATAGGAATACCAAAACTTCAAAGGTGAAAAACTATCTAAACTTCTGAGCGAATAGCTGATAGGGAAATCAAATGAGTTACTTTGTTTTTCAAACTCTTTTTTAAATTCCGTTATCAACTTAGTTATTTCTTGCAGACCGCTTTCGCGCCTGATAAAGCTTTCTCTTTTACCTCCACGTAGATAGATTAGTAGATCCGAAGCGTTCAAGATCGTTTTCTCCTTCTCTGTCAATGGCCGACCTTCCAATAATTTATCAAGTACATTTTTGAAATCAATCCGAGGATAATCGCTCTCTCCCATCATAATCAAATGCGTACCGTAATTTACAATATTTGTATAATAGGGATTAAAACCAGCTTGTTTTAGCTGCGCAACATCCTTACGGCCAAAAGCTGAAGAAAACTCATTGAATTGTGCCATCAATGAAAATGCAATATTTTCACTACGCATCAAACAGCTATATGCTCTTTTGATTGTTGTTGAATCATGGTGTTCGGCAAGCTTTAAAACACTATCTACGTCAGGGCTATTATTGAGATGGTAACGGATTGATTCATAATCAAAGAAATCTGTTATGGAAAAACCTGACATTGTCAGCTCAGTGCTTTTATTTTTACGGGCATAGGAACGAATCCCGTCGAAAGTTGGAACGATCTTCGCATTTGAAATAGCAGAAGTCGTAGGCACAATTGTAATTTTAAACGGCTTATAACGACTACGAAGGGAAGTTAGCTTCACAGTGGGTATAGTATCTTTCAATCCCCATACTGTTCCCAGATAGAAATTTTTGTCTATGGTTTGATCTACATAAATCTGGTTTACTGAAAAACCAACAGAACGACCTATAAATTGAAATTTTTTGGCTAATGCAGCACCGTCGATCTCCATGGAGTCTGGATCACCATCTTCCTTGTCACAACTGGACAATAGGAATAAACCGAGCAATAGTACAAAAAGATATTTCATAATTCAAAAATTACTCGTTCCCCAAAAGTCGAAATATCTCCATGTTAACAGCGGAAAGGCTAAAGGCTTTTGGTTCTTTATCAAAGATATATAAAAATACCTATCCAACCTATATAAAAATCAGAATAACAAAGGAATAAGAAAAAACGATCTTTATTGTAGGATAATAATACTCTCATGAACAGCCTGTTCAGTGATGGAGAGAATTATGATGATACAAATTTATAAAAAATAAAAGCCGCTGGAATGGGGAATTCCTAACGGCTTTCTTCTAACCTAATGAAAAACATCGATACCGTGATCGGTAAAGTGTTGATCTCCTAAATCCAAATATATCAAGTCTATTTCTCCTGTGTATCCTTCATTTACAATCCGCGCTTATGATTTACGATTCGTAGTGGTTAATAAAAATATGACAGATCATTGAATGTCAATACATTAAAGACCAAAACAAGCAAATATCCCAGTATTATTACCTACAATAGGACTGCATAAAAGGTATGTTATTTTTTTATTTTAAATCAGTCTAAATAACTAAATTAATTGTATGTTTGCGCCGACAAATAATTTAGACTAATTCAATATTAATAATGAAAAGATCTTTTCTGGGGCTTATCTTAAGTCTGGGATTGGTAGGAGCGACACATTTGGATGTTTCGGCTCAAAGTAAAGGGGTATATGGACGCGTCAAAACCAAAGATGGCGCAGCGATCGAGTCAGCTACAGTAACTATTACAACACTTGGCAGATCAACTTCAACTTCCCGTGATGGCAGTTTTCATTTCTACAATCTTCCGGATGGGACCTATACCATTCAAATCAAGAGCATAGGCAATGCTATTGAAGAACAAACAATAACTGTTAAAAATGGTAAAGCGCAAACAATTCATGTAGCGATGAATATTTCTGAGTCGCAATTGGAGCAGGTTGAAGTGTTTGGCTATAATTCCCATAATAATAAAACGGTCAATGTTGGGAAAGCAGGTATTATTGATAAAGACTTACCACAAAGCGTGCAGATTATTAATAAGCAGATCATTACCGATCAACAAGTCAACAGATTAAGCGATGCGCTCAAAAACGCAAATGGTGTAGCCATGGGTGCAAATCGTGGCGGTGTAAATGAAAACTTTTATGCGAGAGGTTACAGCTTGGGGGCAAACAATATCTTTAAGAATGGCGCACGCACAAATAATGGAGGTTCAATAGAAGCTAGTACATTAGAATCCGTTGAAATACTTAAAGGAAGTGCTGCATTACTATATGGTGGTGTATCCGGCGGTGCGGTCGTTAATCTGGTTACCAAAAAGCCTAAGTTCTCCTACGGCGGAGAAGCTTCAATGCGTGTAGGCAGTTATGACTTTTATAAACCTACAGTCGATGTTTACGGCCCAATTTCAAATAAAGTCGCTTTTCGCATGATAGGCACTTATGAAAAAGCTGGCAGCTTCAGAGATCAGGTCAAGTCAAAACGAATCTATGTAAACCCATCTGTATTGTATAAGATTTCCGATCAAACGGATCTAAACTTTACATTTGATTACTTGAAAAGTGATTTCACACCAGACTTTGGAATAGGGACTGTCGACGGCAAATTAAATCAATCTGTCGGAAGAAATACATTCTTAAATGTACCTTGGGCTTATAACAATACAAATACTTCAAACGGTCAGATCAATTTCAACCATAAATTTAGCGAATCCTGGAATTTAAATGCGATCGCAAGCTATCAAACCTACGACCGTGACTATTATGGATCTGATAGGATCCAGGCTGACAAAAATGGTATTGCTCCTAGAAATTTGACAAGATCCAAATCAAACGAATTTACAGCCAATCAGCAGTTAAATTTAACAGGTACTGTAAAAACAGGTTCTATTAAACATAAAATTCTAGTCGGTGCCGATGCAGATCAATCACATGCAAATGTGTATGCCTATTTTATGGAAGGGATCAATTATTACGATGATAAAAATGTATTAAAGGCAAATGCCTACGATTCGATTTATGTTTTCAATCCGAGTCAAACAGCACAGCATTTGGCTACAGGCCGTGGATTGAGATCTGATATCCCAGGAGCTAATTTGTTGACAAAAACCACAACAGATATCTATCGATACGGTGTATTTCTACAGGATTTGATCGAACTGAATGAGAAGTTTAAAGTTTTGGCCGGAATACGCTATTCCTATCAACGTACGCCTAATTCCGAGCGATTTACTTACAAGGAAAATAAAACAGAAGAAGTAATTACAAAAGATGGACAAGGGAATCCAATGGGAGCCAAAGTTGATAAAGCATGGTCACCTAAATTCGGGTTGATTTATCAACCGATACCTTCATCAAGTATATACGTAACTTATGCGAATAATTTCACCTCAAACTCCGGCTACGATATCAACTATCAACCACTGGCACCATCAATAATCGATCAATATGAAGCAGGTATCAAGAATGATTTTTTCAATGGTCGTTTATCTGCGAATCTTGCCTGGTATAGAATCAATAACAACAAATTCGCTCAGCAGCTGCTACTGAAACCAGATGGCACCGAAAATGGCGACGCCAACATGAAGGAGTTCTCCGGAAAAACAGCCTCTGAGGGTCTAGAAGCAGAAGTAACAGGAACATTATTACCAGGCTTGAATGTGACAGCTGGATATTCCTATAATTATATGCGTTATACCCATACGAATCCAATTTCAAGCTATACAACAACAGTTGGAAATGACACAAAAACTGTAGAAATTTCTGGAAGTGAAGAAAACGTACGCTTAGTGGGTACCACCGCCCATACTGCAAATGGAACAGTATTTTACACCTTTCAAAATGGAACTGTCAAAGGATTAAAACTAGGCTTTTCTGCTTTTTATACAGGCAGACGTAACGCAGGATGGAACAATAGCAAAATCAATGTTCGAGACGGTTTAAATCGTCTTATTTCAGTCAGCCCATTTACCACAATTGACTTTTCTGCCGGATATACCTATAAAAATTGGAGCATTCTTGGAAAATTGTCCAATATCAACAATGCATTTAATTATTACATCCACGAAAATTATAGTGTAAACCCTATTCCACCGCGTAGTTTTATGGCAACGCTTTCGTATAAATTCGAAAAAAGATAAATCAAATCATCTTATTTATATCAAAAAAGGGGGCTTTTTATCTAAAGCTCCCTTTTTTGTCCTACTGTATTATCTAAATTTTCAGTTATAGCGTCCTAAGCTTCATTTTTATTATTTTTTAGCAAATCCACAGACAGTAAAGCTGTAATGGATGTCGCAATTAATGCCGAAATACCCATATTCATTGTACTAATTAGGATGTTATCAGCGAGTGCGTACTTGATGCTATAATAAGTAATGACGTAAGTAAACAGATAAGTGATAAATGCTTTAATAATTTCCATAAACTAATAGTAGGATACAGCTAAAATAATTTCCCGGTACAAATATAAAGCGCCATTGACAGTTGTTTTTCCTCCTCTTACAATTCGTCCCAGATGATTTATGATTCGTATTTCTGATAGTGATTTATGCATGGTATTTTAACCTTATGAGTAAATAATATAAAATATAATACCTATTTTCAAATCAAATTAGGAACAAAACGATGAAGTCATTCAAACATCCATATCCTCTATTGTTGCTGATGCTATCATTGGGTATGACAGCATTTTCTCAAACCAAAGAAGAACTCAAAAAAAAGTATGAGAACAGCAGTATAGATCAAGAGCTCAAGAAAAAGATGGCTACGGAATTTGTTTTTCCCGATAGCCTAATACTGCCGCCTTTACACTTTACCAATTCCTACTATGTATTAGATTCGGTGGTCAACGACTTCCAATCTATTTCCATCGATATTATAGTACAGGATGACATTCCTGATCACTATTCATTTTATATTTCTCCTTTTAATATTGCGTTGAACAATATTCCTTTGTATTGTGGTATTCAATCTGCTGGCGGTGGTATCAGTGTGAAAACGGGCAAGGAGCAAGAAATTAAATTTAATGGTATCTTTTCACGTTGGTTTGAACGGACAAAAAAAGCATTGAAAACAACAGGATATTACGCCAGCTCGGATGCCGAAGGCGACTTTATCAGCGTCCGCAATACCGTAGGATGGCATAAAGGATCTTATCGGATAACACTAATAAGAGAAGGAAATATTCCCGGTAAGGCGGTGCCTGATTCGATCAATCCCAAAGAGACTTATTTCAGTTGGGGCGATTATGAGCATTCCTGGATCACCATGTATGTCGAAGACTTAAGCAACAAAAAGGTCACTAATGTGGGGTCTTTGGCATTTCCGGGTAAAAAGATCCAAATGAGGAAACAAATCACATCGTTCCTAGAACAGTATAAATATTTTATTGATTTTGCGCAAAGTGCGAGAAATCTGGAAGGGATGAATGTGATACGTTATGACAAATTACCCCGAGTAACCATTATCCAGAAAAATTTACGGATCAATGGCAAAACCGTCCATCTTGACAAGGTGCCCACCTACCACAATCGCACACATAACCCCGAACAAAGTAAAGTCGCAGGGGAAATGCCCATCCTATCAAAAGACAGTTATAATCCTTCCACAGGTGAGTTAACATTAGAGACAGGCCTATTTGTTGGCTGGCCAGAGAAAAAGGAAGGGAAATAAATTAATGATAATGATACGAAAAAAGTTACTTCTGCTGGGACTGATATCATTGACAACTTTCTGCTATTGTCAACGACAGCTTGAAGATGGGGGATTAGATGTGGAAAAGGTAAATTTTAATAGCTTTAACACAAAAAGTTTTTATGCAACTGCCTTAAAAGCCGAATGGTCGGATTATCATAAAAAGAGAAATGCGGGTGTAAAACCGATTTATTTTTTTAGGGCGGAAACGGATACCATAGACAGGACAGGACAAAACTTTAACATTGATACTGCATTTGCAATTCAATACCGACAAACTGGTATTGGTAGAAGTGGCTGGGAAAAGGACTATAGCGCTGGATTTTTCCGTAATTTAAAATTTAATGAAATAAATGCCATTACAGACCTCGACAATAAGCTGCTGCTTTTGTCCGGGGCAACAGACAGGATAGAACCCGAAAAATTGAACAGCTTTATCGTCGAATTAAATAAAGCATTTGGAAACGCATATTTAACAGATTTGTCAAAGGGCCTTTCTTCCTATCAACTACGAAAATGGGAACTTGAAGATCGCATCATCGTATTAGCCTCTGCTGGTGTAATAGATTACAAAGGGCTTGTCTTAACAGAAAAAGAGAAGGTATTTATAAAAAGTATCGAAAATGACAACTTTCTATCCGCTACCCTTTTCAGCTGTAGAAAAGATGTCTACGATACTTTCAAACAGATGAGTATGCGTACTGGATTTATGACTTCCTTTGAAAAATGAAGATGATTAGCAAATACGTCTTTTATATTTTCGTTTGATCATTTTGATAAAAAGACTTTAGGGATAAAATACCAAAGATAGCTATCTCAAGAGATGGCTATCTTTGATATTGGGAAATTTAGGGAAAGCCCCCTTTCAATCGACTTTATTAGAAAAGGAAAATTATGCGAAAGCCAAAATATCTTCCCATGCAATATCTAATTGCATCTCAGTATAAAAATAAGTTCAATAAGATTATCAGATCAGTACTTCTCCTTCTATTCTTTTGGTCTGGGCTTATCTACGGGCAACGATCCTCAAAAATCATCATCAATCCCCTAGCGCTCGAGTACCGTTTCATGCCAGAAAGTCCAAGCCGACGGGAAGCAGCAGACCCTGTCGTCCAACTCTATAAAGGTCAATACTATCTATTTGCTTCCAAATCTGGTGGATATTGGCGCTCTTCAGACCTAAAAGACTGGATTTACATTTCATGTAAAACTATCAAAAGCATAGAAGCTTATGCACCAACGGTACTGAGTTATGATAGTGCACTTTACTTTCTAGCATCAGGAGGAAAACCTCAGATCTATAAAACAGTCAATCCGGATGAGGATCAATGGGAACCTGTACCCACCAAATTTAACATAGGAATGACTGACCCCGCCTTTTTCATGGATGACAACAAAAAAGTCTACCTATTCTGGGGATGTTCCAACGTAGATCCCATTATGGGTGTGGAGGTCGATCCAAAAGATGGGTTCAAACCCATTGGTGAGCCAAAAGTATTGATCCAACATCATGAAAAACAATATGGATGGGAAGTACAGGGGGAGCATAACGAACTAGGGACTCCAGGCTGGAATGAAGGTCCCTCAGTAATTAAATACAAAGGCATATACTATCTCCAATATGCATCTCCTGGGACTCAATTCAGGAGTTATGCCGATGGTGTCTATACATCGACATCCCCCTTAGGACCTTTTCGCTACGAAACGAATAGTCCCTTCTCCTATAAACCGGGGGGATTTATTGCTGGAGCAGGTCACGGTCATACATTTCAAGACAAACTTGGCAATTTTTGGCATGTTGCAACCATGAAAATTTCGTTACGGGACTGGTTCGAACGGCGTATCGGTCTTTTTCCGGCATTTTTTGACAAGGAAGGTAAACTTTACGCACAAACAGTATATACTGATCTCCCCTTTCAGATTCCCAATACTAAAGTTAACCTCGAAAAGAAGGATCTTTCTCTTCCGTATAACCTGTTATCTCGCAATAAGCCCATTATCGTATCCAGTGCATTAAGTAAATTTCCGCAAGGCAATGCGAATGATGAGCGTGTAGAGAGTTGGTGGTCAGCAAGATCAGGAGCCATCGGTGAGTACCTTCAAATCGACCTCGAGAAGAAAATGGCCATCAACGCCCTTCAGGTTAATTTTGCCGATCAGGACTTCGAACTTAAAGCTCCACAATCTTATAGTTATCAATATTTGATCGAATACTCCCTAGATGGAAAAAAATGGTCTCCCCTCATCGACCAGCGAAAAAGCACAAAAGATCACCCACATGAATTGTTCTGCTTGGATCACAAAATTCTTGCACGTTACGTACGCATCACCAATAAGAAAGAGATCCCCGGAAAATTTTCACTCTATGATTTCCGCATTTTTGGCAATGGCCTTGGACAAAAACCAACAGCGATCAATGGCTTAGAAGGACAACGAGATGCAAAGGATCGTCGTCGGATAACCTTACAATGGCAAGCAAGCGCAGACGCTAAAGGCTATATCCTACGTTGGGGCGTTACAGCCGAAAAATTATATAATGCCACCGTCATCTACGACAACAAATTTGAAGGACGTATTTTCAATAGCGCTCAGGACTACTATTTTTCAGTCGAGGCTTTCAATGAAAATGGGCATTCAAAGCAGAGTAAAAAATTACTCCATATTGAATAACATATAGACCAAAATATCCCATTAGGTAGGCGCCAAACGAAATCCGAGAAGATAGGTGCTGAAATCTTTTCAATCATGCACAGGCACACACAAAGCAGCAAATAAGGCCGGGGCAAAACAGAGGAGTCTTCTCACCAGCATGACGAGAAGACTCCTTAAAAATTAAAATCTCGATCCGAGACCTTTACCAGGCGGCTTACTTAATCACAAGCCAAGTTTGACTTTTTACCGGTATATGACCTCAAAGATTGCTTCTGATGTCGCATTTAATGACACTGTCCTACTGTGCTGATCCTGTTCCAGCACTTGCACATTTCCTTTCAGTCAAGCATAGTATAAGTTAAGCTTGATTTTTCGCTTTATCTGTCCTACAATCCGGCCAGGCACAGGAAATAAATCTGCTTTTTTAAGTATTCTGTCTTTTTATTTTGACAATACATTTACGGACGCGACTTTCAACCCCTTGCTCGATGCCTTGATCCGGATTGCGCCCTGCTCTCCTTTTTTTGCCTTTACGATGACCAATGCCATTCCATTATACGCTTTACGCGAATGACTTTGGAACGAAGTAAAATCAATCGCATTCCCATTATCGGTAGAAACAATTTCACCCGCACCTTCGACCGAAAAATCAATCAGTGCGTCCGATTGAGGCACCAAAGTTCCTTTTTTATCAGTCACTTTTACCGAGACAAAAACTAGCTCCGACCGTCCGCCATCGATTGTAGCACGATCCGCTTCCATCTGGAGCTTTTCGGCTTTTCCAGCGGTTTGAATTTCTGCTTTGGACCATTCCTTGCCGTCCTTATAAGCAATTACCTTTACCGTTCCCTGTTCGTAGCGCACACTATCCCATTGCAATCGAAAATCCTGTCCCGCAACCTTCTTCTTACGTCCTTGACTTTTTCCATTGACGAACAGTTCTGCTTCTGTACCCGAAGTATACACATGCACCGGTGTAATCTCCCCTTTTCTGCTTGCCCAGGTCCAATGTGGCAGGATATGCGTCACTGGCAATTCAGGTCGCCAATGGGATTGATATAGGTAGAACCGATCTTTTGGAAAACCGGCAAGGTCTATAATACCGAAATAGCTGCTTCTTGAAGGCGGATTCTTCTTCTTCAATTCTTCCAATGCAGCTTCCAGTTCAGCACGTTTTGCGGGATCCGTTCTAAAATTCAACAAATTGGTCTCCGCTGAATTATAAGGTGTCGGTTCGCCCAGATAATCAAAACCTGTCCAAACGTATTCTCCCAGCAAATTTGGATATTGAGCCAATATCCGGAACTGTGCATCCGGTGAACAGCCCCATCCCGGAGCAGCACGATCGTAAGAAGTGACCTGCCAGCCATCGTAATCGGTTCCAAAAAAATATTCGCCACGGGAAGAAACACAGGAAGAAGTTTCGCTACCAATCGTCGGCATGCTCCGATAACGCGCATCTTTATCCCAACGACCTTGTTGACTGAAGAAATAATTTACACCCATGATATCCAAAGCAGTTGCAGCCCCCGACTCGCGGCCGCCATCCGGGTCATTATAACCATTGGAAACTGGTCGTGTTGGATCTGCCCGGCGAATAATATCGGCCAGATGCCGAGTCATGTTGATATCCTGTTGTTCAAGCACCTCATTACCAATGGACCAAATGAATACCGACGGATGATTTCGATCGCGATGCACCATAGCCAATAGATCGCGCTCATGCCACTCATCGTATAATTTATTATAATCTCTTGCGCGCTTACCTGTTTGCCAAGCGTCAAAAGCCTCGTCCCAAATCAAAATCCCCATTTTATCAGCCAACTCCAATAGTTCCGGTGCTGGTGGGTTATGTGATGTGCGCAGGGAATTCATCCCCATGGTCTGTAACATTTTGAGCTGACGTTCCAAGGCTGTTTTATTAAAAGCAGCCCCTAATGATCCTAAATCATGATGGTTACATACCCCCTTTATGTCTACACGACGGCCGTTTAACTTGAAGCCTTCATTTGCTGTGAATGCTATAGTCCGTACACCAAAAGGACTATAATAAGTATCGCTTGTCTGGCCGTCAACGATGACTTCAATCTTTTCTACATAACGATTTGGCGATAGAATATCCCATCGTTTCGGTTGATTGATATGTGTTTCAAGTGTCAGTTTGCCACTTGCATTGGCATGAAGGTCTACAAATCCATTGGCTGTAGCCACCTGTTTTCCAGGTTTATCTTGTTCATCCAACTCAAAATAAGTCGCTTTGACCTCTGCATGTACCGGGGAAAAACGAAAATTATCCAAAGTTACCTCGTTCTTAACCGTCGCGTATTGATCATTGATAACCGGCGTTGTAAGTGAGGTTCCCCAATGCGCAACATGCACAGCAGAAGTACGTACCATCCATACATGGCGATAGATTCCAGCACCGCTATACCATCTTGATTCCCAATTTTCCGTATCCAAACGTACTGCCAAAACATTCTCAGCATCTTTTTTTAGATAGGGTGTCAAGTCCATACGAAAGGAACTATACCCATATGGCCAAGTGCCCACATAGCGGCCATTTAACCAAATTTTGGCATTCGCCATGGCTCCATCAAAATCCAGATAAACCCGTTCTCCGGCTTGAAGATTTTCCAGTTTAAAATGCTTTCTATACCAACCTATCCCTTTATAGGGCAGCTTTCCAGATTCACTGGCCAATTCAATACGGAATGGTCCCTCAATAGCCCAATCATGCGGTAGATCTAATTTACGCCAGGAATCATCACTAAACTCGGTCTTATAGACGTCATTCGGTTCATCCAATTGATTACCGTCCGCTTGCAAACCAAAGCGGTAAAACTTCCAATCCCGATCAAAAAGTTCAACATGCGCATTTCCCATGCGTGTAATTTCCTGCTGTTGTCCAAATAAAGAGAGGGATAACATTGCTAGGATCATTCCAAAAAGTACTTTCATTTAATATTGTTTATTCGTTGATTAAATAAAGTTATGAATCTATACAAGCCTTTATCTATTTTGTCTTAATAAGGTCGATACGCAGTTCCATGCATTGTAATTTCACGCTCGACTCCCACAGATTTACCTGGCTGACCACCACCAACATATATTTTGACAGTCCCACCTTTTTGTATCAGGTCCCCCTTTTCACTCACTAGGGCAAGATCTTCAGGTGTCAGTATAAAAGTTATCTTTTGAGAACGTCCTTTTTTAAAAAATACGCGCTGAAATCCTTTTAAAGCACTATTAGGCACCTTATAGTTTCCTTCTTTTGGATGAACAACATACAATTGAACGACCTCATCACCATCACGCTCGCCACTATTTGTCACCTGTACCGTGACCTCAACATCAGTGCCTGTTTCGACGATCGTAGGTGCCTGCAATTGTTTATATTCAAAGTTTGTATAGCTTAGTCCATAACCAAATGGATAACGTACCTCACCCGTAAAATAACGATAAGTCCGGTTTGCCATGGAGTAATCCTCAAAATCGGGTAAGTCTGCATCCCGTTTATACGTTGTCAACGGCATACGTCCTGCAGGATTATAGCGACCAAATAGCACATCTGTAATAGCATCTCCAGCTGCCTGTCCGCCATACCATGCCTGCAATAGGGCATCTACATGTTGGGATTCCCAGTCGAAACTCATCACCGACCCCGACATATTGACCAAAACAAGTGGTTTCCCTACTTTTTTTAACTCTTTCAGCAATGCGGTCTGTACTTCCGGAGAGGCCATGGTCGAACGGTCGCCATTGACAAACGCACCATAACCCGCCGCTCCGGCATCGCCCGCTTCACCTTCATAGTCGGCGGTTATACCACCAACGAAAACAATAACATCTGCAGCAGCAGACTTTTTAACAATTTCTTCAAATGAAGGGCCGCCATCAATTTTTTTCATAATTTCGGTTCCCGCAAGATAGTCAATCGCGATTTGCTTTCCATAACGTTTCTGTAAGCTACTCAGCGGTGTGACAATTTCTGAGGGCGTACCAAAATAATTTGCTAACTGCGCATGTCCATTATTGGCATTGGGGCCGATCAAAGCAATTCTTTTTATTTTATTGGGATCCAGGGGTAGAATGCTATGCTCATTTTTCAACAGCACCATAGATTCCTGCGCCATTTTATAAGCATGGGCCTTATGCGATTTACTTTCGATCACTTCGCGACCTATCTTTGCATAAGGTACCAGTTCTTGTGGATCGAACATGCCCAATTGAAACCAGATCTGCAAAAGTCGGGCTAGTGAAACATCTATTTCCTTTTCGGATAATGTCCCTTGTTTTACCCCCTGTTCCAACAATTGATAGAGATTACCACATTCCAGGTCTGTTCCAGCCAAAACTGCCGCACTGACGGCCGCTGTATTATCCGGATGTGTATTATGTCCGCTAGCAAAATCATTGATACCCCCGCAGTCCGAAGTTACATAGCCTTTAAAACCCCATTGCTGCCTCAAAATATTATTAAGTAGCACATTATTTCCACAACATGGCATCCCTTCCAAACGGTTGTAGGCACACATGATCCCATGCACTTTAGCCTTGGTTACCAATTGCCGAAATGCAGGGAGATAGGTATCCCAAAGGTCATAAGCTGATACTTCCGCGTTAAAAGAATGTCGATTATGCTCGGGACCACTGTGCACAGCGTAGTGTTTGGCTGCTGCAACCGCTTTCAAATACTGCGGATCATCACCTTCTAGTCCGCGTACGATAGCTGTTCCAATCTGACCTGTCAAATAAGGGTCTTCACCATAAGTCTCCTGTCCCCTTCCCCAACGTGGATCGCGAAAGATATTGACATTCGGAGTCCAATAGGTCAAGCCCCGGTAACGTTGACCTGTTTTTCCAGCTTTGAGATCTTCATTGAATAATGCGCGACCTTCTGTTGCCGTAAAATCCCCCATCTGTCTGACCGCATCCGTATTAAAAGTAGCCGCCATTCCTATTGCCTGTGGATATACCGTGACTTTTTCTTCTGTCCTTGCAACACCATGCAGCGCTTCATTCCACCAATCGTATGCCGGAATGCCTAATCGTGGAATGCCCTTAAACTCGTGCTTCATCATCTGCACTTTCTCCGATAAGGTCAATCGCGCAATCAAATCTTGAATACGTTCTTCCCGGCTTCTTTTCACATCGCGAAAAGCGTAATCTTTATTTTGAGCTGTCCCCTGTTTTCCTCCACAAACAAACAGCAGAAGAAGAACATTCAGCCTCAAAAAACATCGGTTAACTTTCATTTCTATATTTATTTTTATCAGGTATATTTTTCTATATCCAAACTTCATCTTGGCCAATAGCCTGTTATAATCTTTTAAACACCAGCAACCAAGTAAACACGGTCGCCCTTTGCTGTCTTGATATGCAGACGATCTCCCTGCATTGTTTCCTTCATTTTACCATTCTTACGACAAGATACCTTTTGTCCAGGCCACGGGTTATCCAAGATCAAATTGCGGCCCTGTTCGCTTAAAATTTCAACATAAGCAACAGCTCCATTTTCAAGTTTTGAGGAGACTAAAAAAGCACCATCTACACGCAGATTGGCAAATTGTGCAGCTTGCTGTTTGTTCCATACCGGAAATAATTTTAACACCTGATGATGGACACCACACAGCATCTGGTTGATGGTTGTCGGTACAGTACTGCAATTTTCTATACCGTGTGGGTTATTCAGTTGAAATCCATTCGGGTAAGTATGCCGACTATATTGGTTCAAATGATACAAAATACTATCTACGTTATAACCTACGCGAATCGCTGCCGGGAAAAAACTATTGGTACCATTATTATCAGTCCAGCGTCCCATTTGGCGGATGGTATTACGCGCAATGTCAATCCAATATTGGTCACTTCCGAGGTCAAGCTGCATAGCCGGAAAGATATGTTGTATACCCAGTGAATTATCGTTCCACCAAGCAGGCCCCTTTTCGGTATAACGGAAGACTGATTGACCATCTCTTTCCTGAACCGGAAAAGTAGCAAGATTCTCCTTTACCTGTATCCAATTCGCCGCCAACTGACGGTCCAAATCCAAATAGTTACTCAAATCGGCAGCCAGCTGCAGTGTCTGCCTTACCAGTCCAAGACTTAGAATTGGATTGCTATCCCCAACAGTACCTTCATGAATTGCATCGTTAAAAATCACATAACGCCCTTTTGCATCTTTCTTTACATAATTGTTCCAAAACACAGCTGCGCCACGCACATAAGGGTATATTTTTCGTGCATAATTGCGATCATAAGTCGTGTAAAACGCCGTTGCCATATTGGTTACACCATAAGACACATTACTTTTTTGACCAAAGAACAAACCTTTTTGCTCCACCTGTCCACCTTGGATATAACCACCAAATGCGCTTTCCATGATGGCATTTTGACGGGTTGTTTCCATTCCTTTCGGACCTATTCCCACTGGATACAGCAATCCATCCGAAATCCCCGTTATTTCTTTCGAATAAAACTGACCTCGTTCCATAAAGTCGAGCAAAGGTTGCTCATACGAACCTGCTGCACCAAGATGATTGGAAGAATAAAGTCCATAGTAAGGCGCCATATAGTTATAATTCAAATGATAATCGCCATTCCAATTGGGAATCTCCTGGGTAATCCATGTTCCAAAGATGGGCGGGGCAAATTGCGGATCGCGACTACAGGATCCCATCACATAGTGAGACAAGTAATATTGTTTTTCGATCACTTTATCAGGAATTTCAACATAAGACTCGGACCAAAAATCTGCCCACCATTTTTTATGTTCGCGCTCGAGCAGTTTTACATTTTTTAGATCTAAACTAGCTATGGTCTTAAGCACCTTTTCTACACAATCTTTATTTTTGAAATTGGAAGATAAAGCACATACATAGGTTAGCGATTCGCCTGCATGTAAGTTGAAAGCAGGTTGCTGCTGTGTGATTATTTTTCCAGCGGCAGCAGCCTTTGTCGGAATATCTACCAACTCCTCAAAGCCCCTACTGATCAATATTGTTCCATTTCCTCTCGTCTCCTGCTGAGTGACAGCTGGGAACAGTGATTCGGCTGGTGGATTATGTTTAAATTGGTCACCGGCTGGGAGAAGCAGATTTATCTGCCCGCTGATTTGTTTTTCGCCCTTATTTTGAAATTGTAAAATCAAGCAGTCATCTTTCTCGGAAACAAATGATCGGATCTCCAGCAGCTTATCTCCCGCCTGAAAGGTTGAGGTAGCAACTGCTGTATAGAGATCTATATCAACCTTGTAACTAGCCGTCTTTAACATTGGAACAGCGACTTCCACCTTACCCAATACAGCAGGATAAGATTCATTAAATCCAGATTTTAAACGCCAAAAATCATTTCTTGCCAGGTAATAGGTCTGCCTATCGGAAGTACCACCAATGGCAACTCCTGTACTGCCATTCCCCAATAGAGGGGCATCAACAGCTACTTGGGATGGAATTCGTACCGCTGGTCGATCGAATTTAGCCACATATTGCGACACAATAGCTTTACTTTTTTGCAATAATTCTTGTTGTACGGCGTTTTGCTGAGCCTGAACTGGTAAATAAGAACTAAAACCAAGGAAACAGGTAAAAAAAACTAGCTTAAGATTTGGCGATTTCATCATAATGCTTTCATTAAAAGACGACTCACTACCACCGTTCCCTAGAACAATTGTAAGAAAATCATTCGGACAGCTTTTTAGAAGAAATAACAGTAATTCGGCTTATGTTAATAACCAATTTTATAGTCTTTTTTAAACGCCTGACCTTGCCAAGCTTTCTTTGTTGTCCAGTCTTCCGGTTTATTTGTCCAGAATGGATCATTTACAGACAGTCCCAACGGCAAAAAACTAAGTGTCGTCATATATAAACTTCCCGTGGAAGTATAGGTATCCGCAACTTCTGGCTGTCCGCCACAGAATCCCAACAATAACCATCCTTTTTGATCAAAGTTCGAACAGGAATCGAACATTCGCCGATGCATAGCCGTCATCGCGCTTCTAATCTGTCCCGGCGACAGTCCCTCGGGGTACTTACCCAATAGAGCCACTTGTGCCAGGGACTGGAAAGCACCCGTACGGTATGTTATCGACCGACCAAAAGGGGGGAAGCTTCCGTCTACACCGATCATGCGTTCTTGAAATGTTGCATAACGCTGCATACGTCTTAGGACCAAATCATATTCCTTGCTACCCATCTTCTTTACATCCACAAGCGTACGATAGATATCAACCAACATGGGTTGAATAACAAAACTGTTGTAATAATCCATGGCAAAATGAGGCCCATCGCTGTACCAGCCATCTCCTAAGTACCATTCCTCCATTTTCTTCAGTGCTATATCGATACGCGCGGGATCAGCTTCTTCCCCTATGCGTAACAAAAAGACTTCCGTCAATGCGGAAAATAACAGCCAATTGTTGTAATAGGCGGCTCGATTACGCAAACTTTTAAAATTATTGATAATTCTTGATTTTGTAGCTGTATCTAATGGTTCCCAAAGTGCTTGAGGAGCTCTTAAAAAACCTTGTGCCATAAATGCTGCGTCAACAATTGGCTGTTGTTCTTTGCTGAAATCCAGACAGTCTGGATTCTTTGGATTCATTGCATTCGCAATTCCCTTTAGCAATGCCAAGCGCAATTCCTTGCGCTGCTTTCCCTCTTGTGTATTGTCATCCGGGAGTGAAAGCCAGGGGGCAACACCAGACATGGTCCGCCCCACAGCTTCCAGGTAAGAAACCTGTTCTGCCTTTAACATGTAGCCTGGAGCCTTTTCCAATGGCATATTCTTTTTCAGCGTGCCCGAAGCGAGGTTATGGATCACCGGAGATACAATTTTGTAAAGTAGTCCGGTCCAATAATCACGATCTTGGTTTCCTTGTTCAATTGTTGTAGGAAGAGTGGTAGCCTGTTGAGCGACTACGGGTTGAGCTATTCCGGCATAGAACACGGAGGTTATGCAGGCAAGCAATCTAACATATTTCATTCGTTTGGGTTTGATCTAAGCGATTGGTTATAAATTTTGTTTAGATTTATATACTATCATGATGATAGTGCATAAATCTAAACAAAATACTAGATTCCTCCCAAAGCAATTACTTGAAAATTATTGATTAATGGGTAAGCCAAACTCTTATTGACATACAATCGTACGGCATCTGATCCCGGAATTTAGTGGCAACAACTAGGGATCAAAGGGTAACCAAATTCGTCCTTTTGACATTGCTTGTTCAGTGCTCGTTCAGTGCTTGCTCAGTGATGACTCAGTAACAACTGAATAACCAGTGACTGATAACTGTCTAATAATTGATTGAAAATTGTAATTTGCTATAAGTTGGTATAAAGATGTTTCCCTTTTAATATTTATCTTGGTTATTTGTTATCGTCTCCTCTATCAACAGAAAGGTTATGTTCTTCAAAAGAGGATGCTCAACAGCATCCCACACGATTTTAATTGTATTATTAGATTTCTATTCATAAATCATCGTTATTTTTTTATTCTTTTTCCCAGTATATTCAAACGGACCTGGCGACGGATTGGACTTTTTTCGAGCATTACCGAAATAGTCCCGGTCAATCCGCAAAGGTTGCCCATTTCGATCTTCAAATGGCAGATTTGGTATAGCAGTAGCTTGCAATGATCGTGATGTCACCAAATCTCTACTATGTTGCAACCAATTTGCTTGAAACGGAAAGTCCAAATAGACCTTACCTTGCTTTTCCACTAAATTGACCAAAACAGCCTGGTTCGTATCAATCAATGCCTGTTGTTCCACCGCTCCTTTCACGACATAGGCTTTCATACGCTGTTCGGCATCGGCATGTACCTCGCCCATACGCGCATTCTCCTTGTGTGCTGAAATGCCGACACTACCTTTTAAATAAACATTGCCATTCAACAATACTGGTAAATAGGCCTTACTATAATCACTAACATCCCCCCCTTTTGCAAAAATATTATTGATAAACTGTACATCTCCACCCGGATTATCCTTTAATGCCGTAATCCTTGTTCCATGCGCTTTCAAATAGGGGGTCAATCGGCTATCGTAGGCAACCACATCTATTTTTCCAGCAAAAAGGTTATGGGCAAAAGCAGCCCCCTGTGCGTTCATTAACAAACTTTTAGGAGAAAGCATAATATTATTGGCAACGAATGCCGGCCCATGTGTCACTTCAAGAAATACATCAAGATCGTTCTGATACAACAAGTTGTCCATAACCTCTGCTCCCTGAGCCATCCAGTCCAACCAGATTGCCTTATCTGTGCGAAAGATCCGATTATTTCGAATGCTAACATCTACAGCGCCATGAAATTTAATCCCTGCCATTTCCGCTCCTGTAAACAGGCGCTCGATATGGATATCATGGATGGTATTCTTGTCTATCGTACTGAAAGAACAGCCCATACTACCCACAATACCAGCCTGCTCACAATAAGCAACCTTATTGTTGCCCACATAATGACTACCGACGCTGTCCTTGTTCCATCCGAAAGCCAAGGCTCTTTTTATCGTACCGACATAACCTTCAGCCGACTCGGTATCTTTATTATCATAGGCATCACCATATTTTCCTAGCGCAATCCCGACACATTTGGAATATTGTATGGTATTATTAATAATTCGCCACCCCTTACTCCAATGTGTTCCAATTAGCCCCTCCTGCTCAGCTGTCGGCGGAGCCCAATTGGTGGCAGCCTGTTCCATGACGAAACCATCGACCGTGATAAAATTGACAAATGGACGATCGGGATAGAAAACCCTGCGCCGGACATTGATTTCGACATTTCCCTGATTGGGGTTGACCTGTGGGAATCGTGCCCATATAACGGTATTTTCTTTGTCTACCGAAGCCCACCACCCTCCTTTTGGGGAACGGTCGGTCAACAACTGCTTTTTAGATGCAGCTTCCATTAGCCAATGACCATTTAGATAGACCGCGCCACGATGATATTTCCTTTCTTTAGGAGTCGGCCAAAACCAATCCCCACGGATCTCCTCAGCATAGGGATTAAATGTACCAAAGAATGTATTGGGTAAGTCCAATTGCCAAATATCGTCATGCACTAACTTCCAGCCCCTCACTTCTTCGGAGCCTTTAATAATTACTTTCTCACCCTTTGTTGCACGATAGGTGATGGGCTGTTTTACCGAAACGCCACCGCGTGGCGGAACAACACTTTCCCGGTATACCCCCTCATGGACTGTAATAATATCACCGGGCATCGCAAGCTTTGCTGCAGCCATAATGCTGCGGAGTGGTTTTGCTGGAGTGCCGGCCTGCGTATCACTTCCAGTGATCGCGACATGGTATTCCCTAGGCTTCGATTTCATCTGTGCCGACAAGGTTCCAAATCCCAAAAAGAAAATACAGGTTAGAAAAAAAGTAATTTTCATTTTAATCAATTTAATGCCATAAAAACTATATCCGGCCTAAATGGACCGGATATAGTTTTTAATATCCTTTTGCTCTTGTCAATTTTGTTAATAGTTGCTTACCCGAACCATCTTTGTTGATCCGATAAAGATTCCAATGATCTTTATCCAATTCTTCGAGTCTAAAACTCTGCGTAGGATCCACTAGATATTCTTTCACCCATCGCGGGAATGCATTTGCCGCACGGGCGTTCTCCCAAGTGCGAATTGCCTTAAAAATAGCATCTTTCTGCGGACAGCTTTCCACCTGTTTTTGATTCAGTTTTAAACTGTAGGTCGATCCCGTACCCACGGACATGGCCTGGATATGCTCATATTCTTCTACAGTAGACTTTTCTGTAATAGGGAAATTCCCACCCATTCCTACAGGAAAGAAATTGGCTTGGCACACATCCCTTAGATCCTTCCCTTGACTTGTTGTACTACCCCATTCTCTTGTTTGCGCATCATATAAGTTTTTTCCCCCACCTACATTCCAGATACTTTGATAATGCCATGACCCCTCGGACAGAGTAGCCCCTGTAAATCGAATGTCAGCTAGGCCATGCTGCTTCGCGCGATCAAACATCTTGCGGAAAAAGCGTTTGGCCGAATAGTAACCATGACCATTATTGAACAAGAATTCCTGACCGTCAAAATCATAGTAGCCCAAACCATTGATTGCGCAGACATCGGCGTAATATTCGGCAATTTTATCCTGCAACTGTATATTCGGAATCAGGCCATCATAACCATAGTCAATGGTAACCTGTAATTTGTACAAAGTATCCTGTGCCTTATGTGCACTAGCTGTCGTTTTCCAATATCCTCTTTTCACGTTCAATAAGTGATAAGGTTTTGTGTCACTAACCCCGAGATAATGGATCAACTCCTTTCCAATTTTAATGATATTTAAGCTCTTGACATGTCCTTCCCAACTGCCAATTTCTTCCAGATGCGTCGGATCATCCACATAGATCAATGTATCCGTAGCACTGATTGCCTTAGCTAGCAAACGTTTTTGTTGATACCAGATACTATCGCTTGGAACCGGACTTGCATCTTTCGTGCCCGGAGCCAGGGCATTCGTTATCGGGGTACGACCGATAACAAGATTGTGCTTGGCTGCCAACACCGCATATTCCTTATGAGAAAGTGCTTTCCCATCGGAGAATTTCAGCGGCTTATGCTCAAAGTTTTTACCGTCAATATAGCCTGCATTTCCGCGATCAGGTCGTAAAAATCCTTGGTCATACAAGCTGATAGCCTTAAATCCCAACCGGTCAGCATATCCTATCATATTGTCATATTGTCCACCCTCGGTCAATACATCAGGTACAAAGGCTGCTGGATCTTTGATCCATTTTCCATTGACGGTCGGATGTGGCAAGCCTTCTTTTAGGACAATATCTTGAATCACATCCATCAAAGCCGTACTATCGGGACTTCCCCAAAGGGCTATCGACGAACCGATATAATCGACACCGGGCAAGGGTTGAACCTGCAAATGGTTTGGCTTGTTTGAAGGCATATTGGGAATCAACGAATAATACACCTCACGCGGACTTCTACGGTCCCGAGATTGGTAGGTAATGGATATCCGTCCATTTTTATCCACCTCAGCTGCATTGCCGTACATAATCCGATAATAAGGTTCTTTGTGCGCATAGAAGGCAACATCGCTGATGCCATTTCCACCTAAAGTAAATATTTGACCTTCATGCAGGTCATTTGGCAATGGAAAACGCGCAGCGTCTGGTGAATGGATAATATACTGAAATGGTGCTGCATCGCCTTGAATATCTGCTGTTCCGCCCAATGTATTGTCATTGAGTGCCAGCATACCAATCGCGTAGTTGACTGCCTTGCTCGTATCCCGGCTGACACCAATAATCTCGCCCAGTAAATTGGTTATATTGGTATGATATGATCCCCATTGTATAGCCTCAATTTCTTTCGAGTTTGTCAAAGAAAGAAGTTTCATCTTGAAGTACTTCGCCTGCGGTATGATGCTGATGCGTGCAGTGGAACCGTTAGGATAAGCCAGAGTCATGATTTTATCGCTTGCAGAGTAGTTCGCCCGATTTGGATAGGTATACAGCCTTTTCTTCGCATTATATAGTACCATCAACGGGGATGGTTTATCAGCGGGACTAAATTCCGGACTCGATTTTTTTGTAATGTTCTGCATGCTCGTGATGTACCCTTTTTGGTCGATCACAATTTTAAAATAATTGGTCTTTAATGTCGTTTGGCTATACCCCATCGTTGACAAGGCAGTCAATCCGAGACATAGCAGTTTAGCTTTTAGAAATTTCATTCCCTTTAATTTTAAACGTATCGTATTTAGTTCTCATTTATAGGTCAACAGCCAGGGATTCCCCTGCTTTTATGTTGACTTTGTTCTTCCAATCCCAAAAAGCATTCTCTCCCAAAGGCCGAGCCGCTTGGGCAGCATCTTCTGCCAATATTGTGATATGAGCGTCGTAGGCTGTTGGATTGTGAAGTGTCAAAGACAAGCCCCGAGCCGTTTTCTTTATCGTCTTGATAACAATATGATCAAAGGCATAAGCTGTCCCTTTGTCCTTGCGGACGTAAAGTCCTGGTATCTCTAGCGCCATCAATGCCCCATTGGTTTCATTCCATCCTGTTTTACCACCATCGCCACGTGATCCCCGACTATCTGCATCACAGTAGGTCAGACGTTCGGTGATCTTACCATCGGGTTGTACACCTTCGGCATGCGCATGGATAACGTCACGCATCAGGTCAGCATACAAGCTTACGCCGGTTTCCCGGAACAACTTGAAGAGCACATCGCCAGACTGCGTACAGAATCCCGGGGCACCATGTTTGTTTTGTGTACTCGCCCAAACTGCCCCTGTGAGGTTGGCACCCAATTTTGCCAAGGCTGTATTTTCAGGCAGCCGATACGGAAAAGAGACTGTCCAGGATGCCGTATAATTCGCTAGATTTCTAGCCTGTTCCAAGTATTCGCGTTGGCCGGTTTGTTCAAAAAGTGTCATTAATGAAGTCGTCAATGCAATTGCAGTTTCGGAATCTGCATTCTGCAAAATATCGCCACAGGCTCCCGAAGTAAATCCTACAAGGGCAAACTCATCGTAATATTTTTTTGCAGCCTGCTTTGCAATTGCTAGATAATTATCATTATGAAAATAGGAAGCGGCCAATGTCAAACCAGCAACAGCCATCGCTCCGCCTGTTGTATTATAAGCTGCAACTTTACCAGATTCAACAGCCAAATAATTACCCCAGGTTCCTTCTTCTTGCCAAGTCTTTACAAATGCATCCGCAAGTTGCCGGGTTGAGTTTTCCCATTCTTGGGAAATCAAAGAAGATTTGCCCTGTTTTTCCAATAACATAAACTGTTTCACCATCCAGTACAGTACATCAGCATTTTTACGCGTCAATCCGATCCCTGGATTTAGTTTGGCGCCATCACGGTAAATAACCTGGCCATCTGCCCCCAATACATCATAGTAGTATCCGCTTGCTCCGCGCCCCTGTGGCAAAGCAAAGTTAAACGTATGACTTACGCGATTGAAATGGACAGTATCTGCCAAAGCCAACATAGGATAGGTATTGATCAATCCGCCTACCCAACCATAAGACATCCAATCGGCATTTTCAGGGCAGTAAAACCCAACCCCATCTTTTGCATAATAGCGTTCATCAATATTTTTTGCCATACGCTTAAAAACCTCGCTCATCGGCATCAGATTACGCGGAGTTGTTTCCATGACATGCGATTTTCGTTCTTGCATAAAACGTGCGTACAACTGTGAAACATCATCTGCTTGAAACTCAATTCTTGTCACTCGAATCTGTAATTCATCCCCCCTAGCTACAGATATCCCGCGATCAGGACTTTCACTAAAGCCAATAAACTCGGGCTTACGTGACCTTACTCCGGGAGTGCTAATGGCAAAGCTGGCAAGACTCCGATCTCTGCTCTCTTCAATAATGAGTGCATGATCTTTCAGTTCATTCTTCCATGTAATCCCTTGATCGGTAAAAAGAAAAACTCCCTTTTGTTGCTTCCGATCCAAATAGGCCATCAGTGGTGTGCTGGTATTACTGATGTTTACTTCTAATCGAGAATTAGCACCAAATTCCGGAGAAAGCTGTGGTATGGGGTTAGACGTAAGGGCCAGATCTTTGCGGTAATAATCTGTTTTGTCCAAACCCGTTGCATATTCCCGATTAACGATCCGTTGGCGATTGCCATTATAAACAACCGCAGGAATCATCACGAAATTGTCGCTCGACCAATCATAAGCATCAAACGAAACAGCCACTCCCACATCTTTCATGGCCTTTTTCGCCTTAAAACTAAATCGATAGGTCACCTCACTGGTCCCCTTCTTTTTTAGGACCTCCTGCTTAACATCCCAATTGTCCGAATCCGCTCCTATAGCTGAACTCCGTACCAATTTCGCGCCCTCGTATTGGCAATCCAATAGGCGGAATAGAGATTTCCTATCCCGAAGCTCTGGGAGCCAATCCTGCGAAAAGCTATTCAAAGCCAGTACACAAAGTAGAAAACTTCCTACTATTTTTTTCATTCCTTTACTATTTTACTTTTTCCATTGAATAGAAGAGTTGGACTGCTTAGGCAGCCCAACTTTCACCACTTTTAACAAATACACTAAATCACACTCTGAATAAATCTAATTATTATTTTAAAGGATCAAAGGTTACATCCATTCTCCTATTCACTCAATTTTTGAATTCCCTTTCATCACTTGCTTTCTATAGGCACCTGCACTGTTTAACACGAAATTTGTTCATTAAGCTTCTCTATTATTTATAATTGATGGCAGGAATAAATTTCAACATTATAAAAATAGATAACCACCAGTAATTTGCTCTTTTGTAATGTTTTTTTGCATTAAACATTTTACATACAAGATGCGCCAATTTTATACTTTCATATTTTTTTTTCTTACCTTTAACTACATTATGCAACCGGTTGCTATAATATTATGATTTTTAAACCTATTTAAGGCTTTTATTATGATGCAGCATATTTATGAAAACTTTACTTTCCCACCGGATCAGTCGTTTACTGTCCGTAGTGAAGAACTGGAAATCAAAAAATACACTTCATTAAAGTCACATCTCAACTTTGAGATTGTCTTACTGGGTAACTGTATGGGGAAACGGTTTATAGGCGATCACATTGAGGATTTTGAAGGTGATGAATTGGTATTGTTAGGAAGCTATCTTCCGCATTGCTGGCAATATTACAATACAATCGATAAGGATAAACCCGCTACGGCATCCATCGTTCATTTTTATCCTGATTTTTTGGGTAAAGATTTTCTGACCAAACCCGAAGCAATTCTTCTGAATCAATTGTTTATCAATGCTGCAAAAGGAGTACTATTTTCTGGGCCAATAGTTAGACAGGCGAAAGATATTCTCAATGAGATGTTGGTTGCCACAGGGCTGTCCCGCGCAGTATTGATGCTACAGCTCCTAGACAAACTTGCCTTATCCAATTCCTATAAGACATTATCTTCACCATCTTTCAATATCATTGAAAATTCGACAGATGCCAATCGTATTAACCGGGTTTTTGACTATATATTCAAGCATTTTAGAGAGGATATAACGCTACAAGATGTAGCTTCTATAGTGCCCATGTCTTCCTCAGCCTTTTGTAGGTTCTTCAAAATGCAAACCAACAGGACCTTAGTGGATTTTATCAAAGAGATACGCATTGGTCATGCGGCAAAATTATTGATGGAAGGAAAGTACAATATTACAGAGACCTGCTACAAAAGTGGTTACAATAATATTTCAAATTTCAACAAACATTTTAAAGATGTTAAGGGGAGTTCACCCCGGGATTTTCTAAAGCAATATCGCACACCAGAAGCTATTTATGTTTAAATTCATAAAAGAGATTCGTTTCGGTCCATTTTTGTCCAGCTGTGGTACCGCTGACACCTTGTTGATAGGTATCCATCAACGCGTTCCATTCGGCGCATTTAGGACTGTAGGATTCGGCAAGCTTACCCATCTGATCAAGGTTAGCACCCACTGGGACACGAACTGTCATGACAATGAGCTTATCGAAACGATATAATGCGATCCGTTCATAGCCTGCTTTCTTAAAACCTGCCTCTACTTCTGGCCAAACATGACTGTGGTAAGTCAGATATTCCTTTAATTTTTCTGGGTTGTCGACAATATTGACAACAAAGACATGCTCTTCATATTGCGGCGGTACATTGGGTTTTGATCCCTCCCCTTTGCACATAACAAATGCCATTGAAGTGCATAATATAATTAAGCGAACCAACATTTTCATCTTCACTTTCGTTTAATATTTTTACTGAATGAGCTTTCTCCTATTCGTTTAATATTTTTACTGAATGAGCTTTCTCCTATTCAATCTTTACTTCGCCATGTTATTCATTGGCTAGTGATATTTTCTACGAATAAGGTCAATTAAAATAAATATAAATCATGATCATGACGAAGGCTAGTCCAGCCCAAGTCAACCAAACTGAGCGAGATTGACCAGACTCTTTTGCATTCGATCCATCGAATAAGGTCGGCAGCTCCGAATTTACATTGGATTTGGTCAAGAAAGATACCAGCACAATGATCAGGCTCAAAGCTAAAAAAATATAAAAAGAAAGCATCAGAAAATGTGGCCAGAAGCCTCGGTATGGATAATTTAGGACATGGCAAACACCCAGAATCAAACAAATTAGGCCACCTCCATATAAGACAACTTCGGCTGCTGTCCCGTTAATTCCACGCCAGATCACTCCCCATAAAAAAACGACGGCCAAGGGTGGTGCCAAAATGGAAACCAAACCTTGTGTTAAGTCAAAAAAACCTTTTCCAGAATAAGAAAATAGCATCGCTATGCCAATTCCCACCAGCGCAACTAGGACAGTCACCCATTTTCCCATACGCCGCTGCTGATTATTATCCAACACTTTAAATTGCGGAACAACATCTAACGTAAACACGGTACAAAATGAATTCAAGCTTGATGATACCGTATCTACTAAAGACGCAATCAGCGCTGCTATGCTCAATCCCAAAAGACCATGTGGCATCAATTGTTTGATCATAGTAATGTAGGCATTATCCGGAGCAGTATCCTTAAATAATACGAAACACATGATACCGGGCAAAATAAATATAATCGGCATGATAATCTTAAGTGCGCCGATAAATAAAGCGCCATATTGGCCCTCCTTTAAATCCTTCGCGGCTAAAACCTTCTGTACGATCGTCTGGTCAGCACACCAATAATATATGGCTACGACAGGATAGCCCAACACGATGCCAACCCATGAATATTCGGTATTTGAAGCAGGTAGAAATAATTTCCAATACGATGCTGGAGTTTGGTTGATCAACGCATCGAGATGACCAATCTTCTGAAAACCAAGGAAGGTCAAAATGATCGACGATACAATAATGATAATAGACTGGAAGACACCTGTACGGACAACAGCTTTCAATCCGCCTATCGCAGTAAAACTTGTTGCGACGATACCAATAATGACGATTGCCGTAAATAACTGACAGCCGAAAATACCTGAAATAAGCAACCCTCCAGCGTAAAGGGCGCTGCCCAGCCACACGACTAAAATGGAAATCAGGCTGTAGACGATCAGAAAATTATAAGACCTTTTGCCAAAACGAATCAACAAAAACTGCGGTATAGTACTAATCTTGGTTTTTAGATAATAAGGCAAGAAAACCATGGCCAATAACATCAGAAAGATCCAAGCCAATAATTCGAAGTTACTCGCAACAATTCCATGCGAAAAACCAATGCTTGCAAAGCCAATTAACATCGTTGGTCCGGCATTAGCTCCAAAAATAGAGAATCCAATCTGCCACCATTTTAAGGAACGCCCCCCCAGAAATATATCCTGTTGATTTTTCTCTTTTCTTGAAAAACGAAAACCTACATATAAAAGAACTAAAGCATATATTGTTAAAACCAGGTAATCAATATAATTAAATGTTAAATTCATAATCAGGTTCGCTTTTTATTGTATTACATACTGACCAAAGGATTGTATCCCGGGACATCCTGCTTTAACCAGACCTGCTCCCTTAGCACCTTATTTTCCTTTAGGCAATAATCCCAATTGATACGTACGGGCAATCCATCCGATTCTGGTAAATGGAACTGTCCATTTTCCAATGATGGTCGAATCAAAAAATACTTTTCCAAGCCATACATCAGTGAATACAGGTATTCTATCATGCCGGTTTCTTTGGCTGTAGTCATTAAAAAGCTCGAATATAAGGAATAACCGCCAGAAGATAACTGCAAATTGCGATCCGCACATAAATCCCGAACTTCCATCCATTCTTTTATTCCACCAAATTGGGTCGGAACGGGCTGTAAATGTTTTATCCCACAATTGGCAAGCATCGGAAATATTTTAGAGGTCCGCTCAGATTCGCCATAAGCTACGGGAACTGACGTACGCTTGCAAAGCTCCTCAATCTGATCATAGGCCGCTGAATGTATCGGTTCTTCGAGCCAAGCCAATTCATCCTCACCAATGGCATCCAAAAATCTAAATACCTCCGCGCAAGACCATATCTGATTGACATCCACTGCTACGCGCATGTCTTTTCCAGTCAGTTTGCGCACATGTTTTACACGTTCGATATCAGCTGCCAGATTTGTACCGAAGTCCTTTCCAATCTTCATCTTATAGCAATCCACTCCAGCATCCAAAAAGAGCGCAACTTCCTTTTCCAGTTGCTGCAATGTATAATTGGTTCCACCACCGCTTCCATAGATTTTCACACTATTCCGATTACCCCCGATATAACGATATAATGGTAGATTACGCCGCCTGGCTGCCAAATCATATAAAGCCATATCCACCTGTCCTAAAAGAGCTGATGCCGCACCTTTAAACCCTTCATTTCGAATAGACCAGTACAACTTAGGAAAAAATTCTGCATAGGTTAAACCTTCACAATGGAACAATATGGGAAATAGGCAGGTTTCCAAGATATTGGTATAACTATTATAAACAGGTGCTTCTCCTACAAATCCCTCAGCATCTTCGATGCGAATAACGGATATGCCAAAACTTGGAAACGGCCCCATGGTTGCATCCTGAAAAGGAGTTATGTTGGCAACAGGTTCCAAAACTCGAATACTGACTTTTTGGATATTGAAAATCTCCTGATCTATTCTATTCATTTATTATCATTAAACGTTTGAAGGATTTCGTTATAAATATTGACTGGCAGCACGCCTTGTTTGATTGCGTCTAAAGAATTCTGCAGTTGTTGCCTGTTAGCTGCTCCCAGGACTATTTTGAATACAGCATTCATATTCAATAAAAATCGTAATGCAAGCATTTCCAATGGTAAGTTATGCCGTTCTGCAATAGCCTGAATTCGTCGCGCTTGTTCAACCGTCCCAGCGTCGAGCCAATTAGGTATGTACTGTGAAAACTCTTGAAACTTACAACCTAAAAGCCCCATATTCAGTGGACTCGCCGCATAATATTCCATTTGGGACTGTTGGCATATCGGGATACTATTTTGGAGCGCGTCTATGCGACACGCATTCAGCTTATTATACTCCATCAGAATATCAAATCGACCTTCTTCCAGAAATGGTAGGAACCAACTAGGCGGATTTCCGCCGATGCCAATTTTTTTTGCCAATCCTTGCTCTTTAAAATGCTCTATAGCTGAAACTACCCTTTCAGCGTTATCTATGGTCAATACAGCAGGTTCATGTAAAAAAAGTACATCAACAGTTGATACTCCTAGTATCTTTAAACTTTCGTCTACACTACGCTGCATGCCAGCAGTGGAGTAATCGTATTTAGCTTCGGTAGCGACATAACTTTTTAATCGACCAACTTTTGTGCTAATTAAAGGTCTTTCACCAGTCCATAACTGTAGAACCTGCCCAACTATGGACTCCGCATCTCCATAAGCCGGCGCGGTATCCAAAGCACGTATACCATGAGATAATGCTTCATGAATCGCCTGTATAGATTCTTCAGGATCTACGCCTCCCCATACACCACCCAGTCCCGCTGTACCTAATATTATTTTATCTATTCCCAGATTACCCATCGCATTTTAGTTGAATTGTAAGATCTAAATTACTAAGAAGCAACCATATAATCTTTAAGATTTACAGTGAGCACTTTTAGTGCTTTCGTAATATGATATTCCACCCCTTTTAGCGAAATTCCCATTTGTCGAGCAATATCTTTACCACTGATGTATTGATGTCGGCTCAGTTCAAAGACTTCCCGGGTCTTAATGGGCATTGTTTCCAACGCCTGCTCCGTTATTTTCTTAATTTCTTTCAGAAAAATTCGCTCTTCATTTATTTCATTGAGATTATCGATCTGCAATTGCAGCTCCCATTCGTTCCAACTATCTAATGGTTCTATCAGTTGACGATGGATTCGTTGGTGTTTCAAATAGTCTAAGGCCTTATTTTTTATGACTTTTAACAAGAAACATCTCGGAGACAACAATGTTTCTTCTTGCATACGTTCCCATGTTGCCATTAATGCATCAGCTGTAATATCCTCCGCAACAGCATCAATGCGAACAAAAGATTTGGCAAACAAAAAGGATCGTTGATGATACTCTTTAAATAATTGATCAAAATGCTGTACTATCTGTTTCATTACATAATTAGGTAATAGGAAAAGTCAAATCATTTCCCATCTATTTTTATGTAAAGTTTAAAATCTACCAGCGACACAACTAGGTCAAATTTGACCATTATCGGTGTTTTATTTGCAAAAGCCTACAACACATATTTGCCAAAGAACCTGCCTTATAAAAAATGACAGATGTGCGAAACTCTTCGTTATCCATTATCTGTAGCCTTAAACTATTTAAACAGTAATGGATTAATGAAATAGAAAAAAATAAAATAGCTAATCTATAGCATCAGATAAAACAATCAATCAGTGGGATACCTTAGTTTCCTTCAAAATATCAAATACACCTTCTCGCCTCAGGAGCCACATACCGAGTTTTTCTTCTGCAACACCATCTACAAGCTGGTAGGTAAACAGGAGTCCTTTATCCTCATCAAGTCTGATACCCAAGTGTTTCATTACGGTGGTTCCTCCAGCTAGCAAAGATGAGATTTCAGTGATATGGGAAGATAATAAGAATACACTATGGTCAAATTTGTGAAGACAGTTGATGAGTTCTAATGTTGCCTCACTGGCATCATTATGATTTGTGCCCTTAAATAACTCATCCATCAGCACAAACATCTTTTTACCCGCAGCGAGTAATTCAGCTAGGTGTTTCACGCGAAGGACCTCATTAAAAAAATGACTCGCACCGGCATTGATATTATCGCCTAGATTTATTGTCGCTGATATCCCATCAAACAACACAGTTTCCATAACATCCGCAGGGACAGGAAAACCAAGATGCGCCAAATACACACAGGTTCCAATGGTTTTCAATAAGGTAGACTTGCCCGTCATATTCGCGCCCGTAAGGTACCATAAGTTACCCCCTCTTTTTATTTCAATATCATTCTTGACCGGATCTTCTAGAAAAAGATTATACGCTGCCCCTATTTTTATCATATCGGAACCTAAATTTCGATCGTCAATAGTAGGGAAATTAAGGGGCTTACCTTTGGTAGCTTGAGCCACACCATACAAGGCGTCTAGTTGATATAAAACCTCAAATACTTCCCGTATTGAATTTCGCTTTATATTCCTAAACTGATAATCATATTTAATCATCAGTTCCACGGACAGTTTATTTTCCAACAGTTTTTCAAACTCAGCCTGATCGATATCTTCAAGTACACAATCAATCCTATCGCAGTAATTGACTATAATACTTCTTGTGGGATGCTGAGACTTAATGGACCCAAGAAATACGTTGAGATAATCGATGATTTTCGCTATTTCATAAATAGAGCGTCTGATTAATAGATCGCGTTTTTTGAAGTCTAACGAAAGAAAATTTGTCGATACCAGCTCCAGGTAATAGGATGTTTTGGTTGCTGAATAGGGTTCCAATGGTAACGATAAATATTGTTCCAAATCTTGCATCATATATTTATCCAGAATATCCGTAATATCCACATCCTGCATAAAACGAATAATCCACTGTCTATCTTCTATTTCCGATTTGGCCGAAAGCGGTTCAAGAAAATACGTATACAGGGTGTCTCGACCACCCCATGTAATTGTACGGTCGAAAAAATCAACCATGTCTCTATACTGACTATTCGTAACATTTAAATCTGCTAAGGTCTGTTTGTCAACAATATTCATATTTTCTCACGGTACTGCTTCATGCGTGGTTCTTGGTACTGTTTTCTAAACTTACTTAAAATCACTGTCATTGCCAATACTGTATCAGAATAGTTATGCGTTTTGCAAAAAGCAAAAAAAGCCTAGCATCGTCAAATGATACTAGGCTTTCGTGTAAATATCCGCTATTATTTTTAAACCTTATTTTACTTATTGGTAAACCTAAACCAGTTAAAATCGGCATAACCATCTACTCCTTCTGCCGTTTTACTATAGTTGAACAATGCAAAACGATTTGCTGTCCAAGGTAGTCCTAACTGCATCTTTAAATCATCTCCAATAGCATAAAAGTTCTCTCCATCGGTGCTATAATAGAATTTTGCTATAAACCCCTTATCAGTAACACGTGCCCTTACCCACAGCTTATCACCTTCAAAGTTCTCTTTACTCTCGATAATCTTATCATCATTACTCATGATAATTTTACGTTTACCGTTGACCTGCTCCACAGCCACAAAAGCATATGGGAATTCAAAAACACCAAATCCAGCCACATTGCCATTTTTTAATCCTTTCAAATCGATTTCAACAGTACCTTCCGAACTTGGCCCCTGCACCCGTTGTGTCAAGGTATTACGGGCAGTTTTTAAAGAATCTGCACGTGAAGCATGTAGACGCATATACCCTTTCCGTTTCTGAAGGGACCACTTGCTATTGTCAGGGTTGTGATTCCATTGCCATTGTAATCCAAGTTTGCTACCATTGAATTCATCCGTTGTCGCTGGAGTTTTTATCGGGTAAGTCTTTCCGACATTTGGTTTCTTGTAAGTAATCACGTCCTTGTTACCCATTCCGAGCATAGGCCATCCGTCTTCCCATTTGACAGGCAAAAGATGGGGAACCCGACCTATGGCACCACGATCCTGCATAATAATAAACCACCAGTCTCCATTTTTCAACTGCACCATTCCCCCTTGATGTAAACCGTTGTCGGGATAAGAACTGTTGTCGTTGAGTATCAATTTATGTTCGTAAGGACCATAGATATTATCGGAGCGCAAGCAGATCTGCCAGCCCTGCGTTCCACCCGCCGGACAGGTGATATAGTACTTGCCATTGATCTTGTACACATGCGCTCCTTCCATTCCAAAATGACCACCAAGTTCGTTCGCATTCTTGAAGCTACCTTGCCAGATTTTGACTTTATCACTCTTGACAGATTTAACATCTGCATTCAACTCTGTCAGGTATAATGTACCTTGACCATGTACGACATATACTTTACCGTTATCATCGAAGAACAATCCGGGATCATAAAGGTATTCGGGAAAGATTGTCCGCTTCCATGGTCCCTCTGGCTTATCCGCTTCGCAGATCGAGAAATTACCCTTTTCACGTCCCCAACCATACGGTGTACAAAATCCAGCATAGAATTTCCCATTGTGATGCTTTAAAGTTGCCGCCCAAGAACCATTCAAATACAATGTTCCACCTTCCATATTGTAACGGGGGTCTTCCTCATAATGATCCACGGCATAACCTACCATTTCCCAATTGACCAAATCTTTGGATTTTACAATCGGAGCACCTGGTACATAGTGCATGCTCGTCGAGATCATATAAAAGTAGTCGCCCACACGGATTACATCGGGATCTGGCCAATCGCCCCAAAGCAAGGGATTGGTAAAGGTTCCATTACCGTTATCAGGGCTCCATACCTGCTGTGCCGACGCCTGACCAAAAAGTGATAGTGTCAATGCCAATGTAAGTCCCAATTTCATGGCTGACTTACAGTAGTGTTTCATTATAATCGTACTCATCTTAATTTAATTTCTTTTTATTTGTTATTGAAATAGGGTTATTTCAGCCAATCCTGCTCTTCCCTCAGAGACTTCCAAAATACTGACCCGCATAAATTGAATCATCTTATCCAGTTTTACCGGTTTGAAATCCCATCCCGTACATTCTTTTTCATAAAGCTCCTCCCAGATCGTTCCATCGAGTGATCCCTCTACTTTATAGCGGTATTTCGAACTATCTTTCTGCAAACGTATACGACTACCAACCACCTTCGTAGGCTGATTGAGTTCCAAGGTAACGACTTGAGGAAACCTATCCTGATCCGCAATCCACCAAGAATAGTCATCGCCGTCGGTGATATGGGCAATTGGAAAATCCAGATGTGTCGACGTTGCTGTCACCTTTTTGAATTTCACCTTTGGCCTAGCCAATAGTTCTTTATCCCATTTTGTTGGTTTAGCAGACACATGATCTTCCTCATTTCCGCCAAACGCCAAATGATCACCGTCTGGAATTTCACTGGATACTGGACGAATAGATCGAATCGCTATGTTTCCGCTTTCAAGTCCTTCGGCTGATGCGCTGATATAAATTTTCCCGCTCTTCTTACTTGTACGAACAAAAGCAAATCCGATTCCCCCTTCAACAACTTGTGGATTAATTGCAATACGAGCCGAGTTGTCGCCAATCAAATGACCTTCGCCTGTAACCTGAATACGGACCGCTGTCTGTGCATCATGCAACAGGTTGCCCTCTTTGTCACATACTTTAAAATACACCGGAATCATATCGGATCCATCTGCAATCGGTTGAATTCCATGATCCGGAATAAAGACTTCAATATGATGAGCTTCACCCGCTGTATGAACCGCATGTTTCGCAACTACTTTTCCTTTTACATAAGCAAGCGCTTTCAACTCACCGGCTTCATATCCACCGGCATCGAAAACAAAACTTGGACTCCCGCCTTTTCCCACGATGTACGGGTAGAGTTTAGCTCGTCGATCACGAGTCTGTCGCGCAATCAATTTCCCATTTCTATAGAGTTCAACAGCTTCACAATTTGAATAAACTGTGATTTCCGTGCTTGATGTTTTTAGTTTTTCCGACGAATTATAAGAGGCAATAAATACCATGGGACCTTTGAAAATTCCCTTTTGGTCCAACTGGTAAGGACGCATACTCTGCATCATGTAATAGGCAAATTTCGGGTATCTGTTTACATCGACCACACCGGAATACATGGTCACTTCCTCAGCGCCACGGGTATAATCATTATAACTCCACATAAAATGTCCCCCCATACGTGGATTGGCATCCAACATACACCAGTCGAAATAGCCATTTCCATTCAGTTGATGTAATCGGCTACGCCCCTGCCGCATTTGCTCGTATTCATTTTCGGTCATGCTCACTCTCGGTTTCTCCCCTACTCCATCACCCCATTCTCGAGTCAGCAAAGGTTTAATCGCTATTTGATCCTCCAAATAATTACTCATCACATTTCCATCTTTGGGATATTTCGAAACCTGTTTATAAAAGACATCATAATAGGATTCTGTATCCTCATGGCTAAAGTAATCGCCTGCAGTATAAAACTGATCTCCGGGATATTCAGCATGTGCAGCTTCGGCGATACGCTTGACTACGGACAAGGGATAGCTTGTTTCATTTAATGCTGTTTCCCAAAGCACAACAGAAGGACGGTTTCGGTCGCGACGAATCATACTGCGTGTGATGGATTCCAGACGATCCGCAAATTCGGGAGCCTTATTAAAATATTGCCATCCAGGCACACACTCAACAACCAAAAGCCCATGACGGTCGCAAGCCTTCAAAAAAGCAGGGTCATGCGGATAATGAGCTGCTCGAACGGAATTATATCCACCGCGTTTCATATTGATCACTTCCCGCTCCTGTACCGAATTTGAAGCCGCGTCACCAACATGCGGATAAGCTTGATGTCGATTGGCTCCGACCATATACACATGCTCACCGTTGATAAAGAAACCACCATCTTTGCTATAACGGATATGACGAACACCAATTTGCTCAGTACGCTGATCCACCTCAGTACCGTTAGAAAGGTAAACACGATTCTCCAAGTTATAGCAGTTCGGATGGTAGGGATGCCACAATCGTGGGTTCTTGACTTCCAACTGTTGATCTATCCGTCGACGTTCTTGCGGTTTCAGCTCAAATAATACTCGCTGCTGACCCACAACTTTCCCTTTGGTATCTTTCAGTAAGGTCAAGAGATACCCTTTCTTAGCTACCTTCCCATCATTTTTCAATTCGGTATTTACGGCTACAATGGCCTTGCTTTTATCCACCTTAGGATAATGAACAAAAACACCCGAATTCTGGGTCGCATCCGGTTCCAGTTCATCGGTAATGCGCAAGGGATCGGACACAATCAATTTAGCATCCCGATAGATTCCGCTATAATAGTAGAAATCAAGTCTATCCTGTGGCTTACCCGGAGGCGTCAACGGATCATATTCAGCTGATACCCGAACCGCAATCAGATTGTTTGTGTGATCAAAATGGAGCTGATCCGTTATATCCAAGGTAAAACCAACGTATCCACCGTAATGCTTACCGACGCTTTTGCCATTGACAAACACTTCACAGCTGTTCATCACACCTTCAAACTGCACAAAGACCTTTTTCCTTCGATCATGATCCGAGAGTTTGAAATAACGCCGATACCAGCCTATTCCATCGTAGATAGCATCGCCACCGTTGTGCTTCTTCTCAAGCTGCATCACATGTGGCAATACTGCTGGGATCCATTTGGAGTCATCCAAACCAATACCCTCGCCACCTTTAAAATCACCACGATAAAAGGCCCAATCCGTGTTTAGTTGATATTCGATACGGCTCGTTGGCTTTTTCCCAAAACTCTGGAGACAGGATCCCCATACCAGTAAAAGCAGGATCGTGAATTCTCTTAAAAACTTATTCATTCTTCATAAGTATTGATTATCTATCTTTTCTTACCTCAGCAGTATTAGGATACGGCAAAATTTCTAAGGCTTGTAGCAATGCTCCATTTTCTGTCTGTCTCAGCCCAAATGTGAGTACATTTTTCTTCGACCCAAAATTCAGCCAACATTCCGGAAGAAAAAATTCACGTTGAGGCCCTGCCTCCCAATGACGTCCGATGTTGTGTCCATTAAGCCACATATAACCATTACCCGAGGCATTTATCTTGGCCATCCAAGGCACCCATAAATCTTTCGGGAGTTTGTCCAGGTTAAATTCAACCCGATACCAGGTAACCAGGCCGTCCTGCTTACCTTTGGGTTGTACTTGGTTACCTTTACGTGGAATTTCATTCGTCGTATCCAGGGAAATCTTATTCCAGCCAGTATCATCAAAATCGGGCAAATTCCAGTCTTGCTGTACACCAGCAAGATCTGTCGAAAACTCCCATTCCAAAGGATGTGTAAGTGCTGTCTCACTCAACGAAAGCCCTGCCTTACGGATGCCGGCCAATTCTTCCATTGGTACATAGCCATGTGCGTGCCCCAAGTTTTCATATGCCACAACAATTTCATTTTCTCCAGCTTTCAATAAGCCGGCAACATCAAAACGGTTGTCGTATTCGTCTAAGCGAATACGCTCAAAGGCATTGCGCGTTGTCCAACTTTGCGCATCGGCACGGTCTGGAAAAAGCCGCTTGGCAGGCTTTCCATTAACAAGTACCGATACAATATCCCGTGTGTACATATTGAACAGTAAATAATGTTCACGCTCAGCTTGTTTTGCCGTCAAGACCACATGACTACGGTAGATACTATATCTAAAATCATTGATATCCATATCAGAAAGACTCACTAATTGTTGCATACCGTTCCAATCTGCCAGGTCAGTGGCATCCTCGGCCTTGCGAGCTGTGCTGATACGAATTCCCGCTGGCACTTTGGAAGGTCGTTGAATGTTGTCAGCCTTCTTGGGCCACCAATCCCCCTTAGCCGTCGACTGTCTAGCTGAGACCACCAAAATCTTTGATTCCAAACCTGCCAGATCATATTCAACCTCGATCTTATCCATTTTCAAAATTTGATTTGCCAGTTGATCATCTGTTTTAATCAATACTTTCTCACCATGTTGGTTCACATTATAGATAGGTTCTTTGACCAGATTGGTGCTATTGGGTAATAAGGTAACTCTTCCTTTAATCGCTTGCTTGGGGTCTGTGTTATGCAAAAAGATAAATTTGGTACCATCACTGGATACTCTCACTCCTCCAAATAATGATTTTGGTGCGCCTTGCAGTTCACAAGGACCGCCTTCAGTGCGGACTAGTTTGGATTCAAATTTTTGGATGAATGCACCTATTTCTTTAGCAGCAAGGTATTTCGGACCAATGGCACCGTTTTCATAAATCGCTGCATTATAGTCATAACTTGTGGTCATACCCCGTGCTCCCCAACCATCTAAATGCGTCCCACCGAAAAACATGTAGTAATTGATTCCGGTTCCACCTCCCAGCATTGTCATTAATCCAATTGCTTTAAAATGTCTGTCATCGGAATAATGTTCTTCGCTCAATCTTCCCGTGACCAGCGAAAACCATCCACCTTGTAGTTCAGTCACAAACCCGGGAGCATCAGGTTGCTTTTTGCGCAGATCCATCATGCGATACGCGCAGCTCGGTGCGTCCGATGGCCCACTCACATAGTAGTTATCGCAATCGAAGACCTGCGATAATTCGGGGTCTATGCTCCCTCTTGTTTCATTTGTCAGGCAAGTAAAAACTGGAATATCCATTCCACTTTTCTTGACCGATTCATTCAGGGCTTTCAACACTTTATCTTTTCCGGGTGTCCAGTGTGCATCGTACTCATTTTCGATCTGGATCATAATAATCCCTTTTTTTCCCTTCACTTTATGTGTAATCTGCTCATCTTTCAATTCCTTGCAGACAGCATCAAACCAATGCTGGGACCAGGCAATATGCTGCTCATCATTTCCACGCAACCAAAATCCCTCTAAATTCTCGGGACGATATTTGGCCAACCATCTCGGATATCCGCCGCCAGAAAATTCGGCACAAATAAAAGGGCCGGGACGAACAATCGTATAAAAACCAAACTCCTCCTGTGCCATCTTTAACCACCTTTTGAGGTCGGAAAAATCGAATTTGGATTGATCTTGCATATCCCTTGGAATTTGGCGTTCATGCCAATTCCAGGGCACATAGGTTTCTACTGTATTGAATCCGGCCTCTTTAATTTTTTTAAATCGATCACGCCACAAATCTTCTGGGCAACGGAAGTAATGGAAGGCAGCACTATAAATATAAACATCCTTCCCCTCGATAGTCATACAGGAGCCGTCATAACGAATTCGTTCAGGATGGGCAAATCGCTTGATCGGCCTCGCCTTATCTCTATCTTGGGCAAGTACGATCGAAGTATAAAAAATAATGCAATAGAAAAGTATATGACCTATAAATAAAGCGCCATATTTCCTCCTCAAAACTAACTTGAATATATTCATCTCTAATATAATACGTCTCTTTTAACGCTCATATGGAATAGCCATATGAGTCTATTCTTAATTCCATTGGCATCGCATGGTTTGAACAGCGCTATTTTCTTTTTAAAGCACATCACTACCAAATATCCAATGGCTTATAAACGATTTAGAATTAATGGCTTCTTACCACCTACTTTTACTTTTTTGACATGATCCTTGTACCGCAATTTGACTGTTGTATCCTCGTCTGCAGTTAGCGTTACCGAAATCAAATTGCCCTGACTCCACTTCAGGTCAACGGTTAATCCCTGACGGGCACGCAAACCTTTAATTTCACCATCAGACCAAACTGGCGGTAAAGCAGGTAATATATGCACCTCTTTATTATGGCTTTGGATCAACATCTCAGCAATTCCCGCGGTACCACCAAAATTTCCGTCAATTTGAAAAGGTGGATGTGTATTGAATAGGTTGTTTAATGTTGTCTTGGCGAGCAATGCCTGTACATTTTTACCAGCTTCTTCACCGTCGAGCAGCCGCGCATAAAAGTTAATCATCCAAGCCCTGCTCCATCCTGTATAAGAACCATTGCGGTTGCTTTCGTTTTCATTATAGAACCGACGACGAGCGATCGTTTTGCGCGCTGCTTCAAACAGTTCCTTTTTATCTGAAGTAATCGACTTCCCTGGATAAAGGCCAAAAAGATGGGACATATGACGGTGCCCCGGTTCTACCTCTTCATAATCTTCAATCCATTCCTGGATTGTCTGATATCGTGGGCTAATCCGGAGAGGAGGTAATTTAGTTAGCACCTGTTTCAGTTTTTTTATAAAATCAGTCTCTTCGCCAACCACTGCGCCTGCTGTTAGACATGCCTCAAATAACTCACGAATGATCTGTATATCCATGGTTGCACCATAAGTCAGCTGAAATTCTTTTCCGTCAGCCATTCGATACCTATTCTCCGGGGAATTTGATGGTGCTGTGACCAGATAGCCCTTATGATCTTGGACAAGATAGCCCAAAATAAATTCAGCGGCTTCTTTCATTGAAGGATAAGCTTCTTTTGTTAGGTAAGCCTTATCGTTGGTAAATAAATAATGATCCCATTGATGGAGTACCAGCCATGCAGCAGCGATGGGGAATGTACCCCAGCCTACACCATCCGCAATTGCTGTACGTCCGAATGGATCTGTGAGGTGGTTCATCGTCCAACCCGAGGAGTTATAGGTCTTCCGTGCAGTTACTCGCCCCGGCTCACGCAAGGCGCTTATCAAATTTGAGAAAGGAACTACTGTCTCCGAGAGGTTACAGACTTCGGCCGGCCAATAGTTCATCTGGATATTGATATTCGTATGAAAATCCGAACTCCAAGCGGCATTCATATCCTTGTTCCAAATCCCTTGTAAATTGGCAGGAAGCACACCAGGACTACGTGAAGAACCCATCAATAAATAACGTCCGTACTGAAAATAAAGACTAATCAGAGAAAGATCCTGATTTCCCTCTTTTACCTTTTTCAGGCGTTGATCAGTTGGTAGATCCGAGGGCTGTCCGATATTAAAGACCACACGGTCAAAAAGTTGACGATGATCAGCAATATGTCTGGAAAGAATCTGTTCATAATGCTGTTTTTGAGCCTGATCCAATAGCGCCCGACAGCGGGCCAAAGGGTCAATATGATGATCGAAGTTCAATTTTGTAACATCATAATCTGTCGCTGCCGTAAAGTAAAAGAGCACTTCATCCGCATCCTTGACAAAAAAAGAGTTTGCGTTTGTGATCATGCTTCCACCTTTGTGGCTTCCACGAACTATACCCGCAAATTTCATATGCGCCCCTATTTCGCCCCCATCTTCCATTGGCAAGTCCACCACTTGTCCCTGAATTTGTAGCTCATGACTTGATAAAGGGGTAGCAACGGCATCCTGCTCCCGTGAATAGGAAAACCGGAAGGTTAGCTTTCCGGGCCTGTCAGCTGACAGACGAATCACGATTATGTTATCGGGTGCTGAAGCAAATACTTCTCTTGTATATTTTACGCCATCGATACGATAGCTACTTGTCGCTAAACCTGTCTGTAAATCAAGATCACGACGATAGTCGGTGACTTGTTCCCGCCAAAAGCCCTCAGTTCCAAAATCAATTCGAAAATTGCCGAAGGATTGATAGGATCGTATACGCAAGGGATTGCTCTTCAGTTCTTTTTCAGACAGAGCAACGGCTTTTTCGATCTCACCGGCAACTAGTAAACGTTGAATTTCCGGTATTTTCCCTGCTGCAGCTGCATTGGCATCCACTTTGGCTCCCCCCCATAGACTTTCTTCATTGACCTGGATATTTTCCTTATTCCAATCTCCATAAACCATAGCACCCAAACGTCCATTACCGACAGGAAGGGCATCCTCCCAAACTTTAGCCGGTTCACGGTACCATAACACGTGATCTTGATGTTGTGCTTTTAGCTGCATGCCGGAGAGCATTAATATGCAGCTCCATAAATATACTTTCATTTAGAAATTATTATTAGTGTTTACGCTCAATCAAACAAATGTATTGCCACTGCATGGTTATTTAAATCATCTTTTCTATGCCTAAACTTAGCCTAAAAATTGATAATAACCAGTTTAACAAAGTTTTACATCTTTTTTTCGATGTAAAACTTTGTTTTGGGGACTAATTATACCCAGGAGTTTGTGTCAGGTTTTTATTGAGATCGATCTGCTGCTGGCTAATCGGCAAATACCTATTGAATGGCTGAAATTGTCTCGTTTCCACTGAAATAGGTTCTCCAATCTGTATTAACCGCTTGTCCTCATTAGATTCATCCGCATTAATGACCCCCATCCAACTACCTTCTGCTTTTCCATTCAATACATTTTTGGCAATATCCCAACGGATAATATCCGCTCTTCTCAATCCTTCGAAGGCAAATTCTGCCCGGCGTTCACGACGGACCAGTTCCCTTAACTTGTCTTTCGATGCATATTTAATCCGATTCACTTTAGGCATTCCCGCACGTTCACGAACCATATCCAAACTTTGGTACATTTCTTCGTCCAATCTACCCAATTCTATCTTAGCCTCTGCAATGGTCAATAAAACCTCAGCGTAACGACTAACAATTAAATTCATGCTCGTATTCCATGGATCATCGTATTGGGAAATTGGAGCGGTGTATTTTTTGAACGAGAATCCTGTCTTTGATGCGTTATTGGCTCCATTAAAATAATCCGGATTGCTTACCTCTTTTCCATCTTCATTGATATTTTTTGCCAATGGGTCAAAGACACGACCATTCCAATCCTGTCCTGGATAAAGAATAGACATTTTCAATCGTGGATCCCTATTTAGAAAAGGATATCTGCTGTCATATCCACCAGTTAATTTTGCCTCTTCGACAGTACTTCCGTCTTTCATTTCGTACGCATCTACCAAGGCCTTAATAGGGACAATAGAAGACCAGCCTCCATCGCCATTCGGAAACAATGCCGCAATAAGCCAATTTTCCAAGTCATTTGCCTTATATTGTACATCAAGGATAACCTCTTTGTTATTCACATTCGCCAATTGGAAAGTACCATCATAAGTTGGAAACAATTGGTACACGTTTGATGCTTTGATCGCTGTTGCATCAGTCAAAGCTGCCTCATAGTTACCCAAATAGAGGTTAAAACGCATGCGAATAGCCAAAGCTGCACCTTTTGTGATATGTCCGACTTCTGCAGAACTATATTTTTCAGGAAGCACTGCAGCAACAGCTTTCAATTCTTCTAGAATAAACTTCTCGACTTCAGCTTTTGGAGTACGCGTCAACCGTGCCTCCTCAATAGTCGTATAAGTTTTAGTTGCGAGCGGTACGTCACCATAATTGTTGGTCAACAGGAAATAACGATAAGCCCGTAGAAAACGAACTTCAGCTTTATAACGTTCTTTCAGGTCGGTATCTTTAAAATTGATCGCATCAATGTGTTCCAAAAAGTCATTACAACGATTAATTGTCGTGTAATCGTATAATTCTGCCCCGGGGTCCGCAGAGCTCATCCCACCATTTCCGATCACTTGCCACCCCTCATGCTTGTGAAAACTATACGCATTATCAGACGCACAATCGCGATACAGAATCTCTTCAGATTCCCAGCCACGATAACAACCAACTAAAGCAAGTTTGGCATCCGCTTCTGTTTTCCAAAATGTCTCCGGTGTCAATGCATCGCCAGGAAACTTGTCCAAGAAATCCGAGCATGACTGTAAACTAGCTGTTGCCAGCATAATTAATAAATATATCTTTTTCATTTGTATAAACCCTCTCAACTAAAATGTAATATTCATTCCAACAGTATTTACCTTTACCTGAGGATAATACGACCCAGACCCCGCAGGCATTTCCGGATCATAACCCTTCAAGAATTTGGTTATGGTCAATAAATTCTGTCCACTATAAAATAACTTGACCTTTGATACTCCTATTCGGTTTGCCCAGACATCAGGAAAAGTATAGCCAAGTTGCAGATTTTTCAATCGTACATATTGTGCATTTTGGATCCAGTAATCTGAAACAATTCGATTAGGGCTACTTATTCCATTGTTGTTCTGAATACGTGGGATTGTACTTGTCGGATTTTCAGGTGTCCAACGGTCAAGCCAAAAACGCAAGGGGCTTCCTGTATCGCCACTGAACTCACCTATACCCGATGACTCAACATAGCCGCACACGCCAGTAGCGCCCTGAAAAAATGTCTGAATATCAAAACCATGGTATGCCGCACTGAGGTTTAACCCAAAAGTATACTTCGGATCAGTGGAGCCGAGTATTGTGCGGTCATCAGCGGTTATATTCTTATCTCCATTGCGATCAACGTAGCGCAGATCACCTGGCAACACTTTGTTGTTTGCCATTTTATATTGTGCCCAGTTTTGAATATCTGCTGTACTTTGGAATAGTCCTGCAGTTTGGTAACCATAAAAAGAATTGATGGCTGCGCCGACTTGCTTAATTTTCCAACTTCCGTCCAAAAGATAAGGATCTCCACCAAGGTCAAGAATACGGTTGTTGTTGTAAGAAAAATTAGCGGTTGCACTAAAATCAACTGCTCCCAAGCGTTTTCGGTAGGTCGCGATAGCCTCAAAACCTTTATTTTGCATACGGCCAACATTATCGACATAGCCCTTTAGTCCATAGGTTGCAGGGGCCAAAACCTCCATGAGGATATCAGTTGTTAACCGGTCGTAATAATCTAATGTAAGGGTCAGATTGTTTCCGATACCAAGATCCAATCCTAGATCCCAAGTACGCGTCTTTTCCCAAGTGATGCTGCGTTTATTTGCTTTTTTTAGTGTCGCTCCAGGATAAATCACGTTATTAAACGGATAAGAGTAGTCTTTGCCTAAACCAATTACAGGTATTGAAGGATAGTATTCTAAAGCGCTCTGATTCCCCAAACGCCCCCACGACCCCCTGAGTTTAATATTGCTAAAGGTAGATTTTGCAAATTCCATAAACGATTCCTCTGAAAGTCGCCAACCTGCTGAAAAGGATGGAAATGTGCCCCAACGATAACCTTCTGAGAAACGGCTGGATGCATCTCGGCGAACATTCGCTTCGAAAAGATAAATACCTTTATAATCATAATTAATACGACCAAAATAGGAAAGCATGTTCAGGTGTTTTGTATCACCTTTATTTGTTTGTCCGTTTGTATCGCCAGCATCGATATCTGTGAGGTCGTTATTTGGAAAATTCTGCCGATACATTTCTCCATATTTGTAATCATATTGTTCGGCATGATAACCTGCCAATGCACCGATGTGATGATTTGAAAATGTACGGTCAAAATTTAAGGTAATGTCACCGGTATACATTGTCGATATCGTTGTTTTCTCAAAGAGCTTATTTGGCCCTTGATATTTCGACGAATTATACCAAATATCTTTTCTAAATTCATGCGAATCATCCATTGACGGCCTATATGATCCCTGTGCTTTCAAGGAAAGACCATCGATAAATTTATATTGTACACTACCAATCGCATTAAAACGGCGTTGGACCTCATCAGTGGTTGCACCCTGGTCCATCCACGCAATTGGATTTCCGTCACTGATCGTACCATAATTGCCATTTGCATCTTTGTAAGGAATCCATGGTGCCATTTGATTAGCTAGACGAAAGTATTGGTCCATACCACCTACGTATGGATTAGTGGGCTCCTGAAGCTTGCGATTCGATAAGTACATTGACAAACCGATATCCAGGTTTTTTATTGGAGTCATATCCAAATTTGTACGGACATTAAATTGCTTTTTTGAAGTCAACTTAATAATACCATGTTGCCCCTGATAGCCTACACTTCCCATATAGCGGACTTTCTCTGCTCCTCCTGAAATATTGAGATTATGCTGGTGCTGAAATCCCGACCCCTTCAAAAGTAAATCGTGCCAGTTTGTATTTGGATATTTATATGGATCTGTTCCATCTTTAAATGCTTTGATATCTTCCGCGGTAAAACGTTCCTTTTTCCCATCTAGCCTCAACCCCTCATTGTACAATTCTGCATATTCCCATGAGTTCAGGCGTTCGGCAATATTCGTCGGATTTTGTTTACCAAAGAAATTGCTGTAATTGATCGTTGTTTTCCCTTCTTTACCTCTCTTAGTCGTTACAAGGATTACGCCATTAGCAGCCTTAGAACCATAGATCGATGCAGAAGCCGCGTCTTTCAGTACAGATATCGATTCAACATCATTGGGATCAACATTTTCCATCGACGATTCAATCCCATCAACTAGCACCATCGGATTGGAGTTATTCAATGTCCCGACCCCACGAACGCGAATTGTTCCATTATCTTTACCTGGCTGACCACTCCCCTGTGTGATTGTCATGCCGGGAACCAAACCTTGAAGTCCCGCTGAAAGTGAGCTGATCGGTCTATTTTCCAATTGCTTTGGAGAGATTGTTGCGACTGCACCAGTCAAATTGACTTTTCGCTGCGTTCCATAACCAACCACAACAACCTCTTGTAAATCACCAACCTTCTCGGATAGAGTCACTTTATAAACACTTCGACTATCAATAGTTGTTATGAATTGACCATAACCAATCAAATCAAATTGAAGTTGATCTCCTTCTTTGACCTGAATTTCAAATTCCCCATTTTCATTTGTCGCTGTTGCAGTCCCATGAATGACTTTGACCGTAACCCCTGACAGCTTATTTCCCTTATCATCAGAAACAGTTCCTTTTATGACACGTTTCTGAATTTTCACACCTTCATTTTTAGATGTTAATACGCTATGGTTTACCTTTTCAACAATAATTCTATTGTCACGAATAACGTAAGTCAAACCATTATCTACCAACACTTTATCAAGAACCTGTTTTAATGGAACATTTTCCAACTTTAAGGAGAGCTTATTTCCACTGCTCCTTAGGTCCTCTTCTAAATACAAAAAGTGGTAACCCGATTGTTTACTAATTTTAGCGAGCACTTCCTTCAATGAAGCTGTCTTTGTCGTAAGGCTAACCCGCTGTCCAAAAACATTGGCATTTACCTGACTGCTCATCAACAGCATAGTAAGCACAGTGACCTTAGTCCTATTGAGATACTTTAAAGCATAGTCGTATCGATTGAAATATGCTATATATTTTCTATTCATTTGATTCAGATATTAATAATAATTAATTGGTTTTTAACATATTGAAATCGTCATCACCATTACCATAAAGGTGTTTAAAACACTGTATTTTAAATGATCTGATCGATTTTGAATTAGGGATTGTATTAGTTTATAATCTGTACCTCCTTTCCATTTATTTTAAACTCAACGCCACTAAGAAGTGTCAAATCATTCAAAAAATCGATCAATGGTACATTCTTAGGAAATGTACCGCCTATTTTCTTGTTTTTGATAGGCGACTTCGCGACTACAGATATATTATACCAGCGTGATACAGCCTTCATGACATCCACAAGCTCTATATTATCGAATACAAAATACCCCTCTTTCCATGACAAGAGTTTGTCAATATCGAATGATTGAGAGCTTACATCTTTCCGTTCAGTATCGGCGATCACCTCCATACCAGGAGACAATTTATAAGTCTTGTGATCTATGCGGAAGGTTACGATCCCCTCAACTAGGGAAGTCCGGACGAAATGATCACTTTCGAAAGCCTGCACATTAAATTTCGTTCCTGTAACTTTAACCTCAGCCCCCCCTCCAAAAACATGAAAAGGATGTATCTTATCTGATGCAACCTCGAAATACGCTTCTCCATCGAGTAGCACTTCTCTTGCTGTTTGTTTATAAAGGTCGGAAGAGAACTTTAACGTAGATCCCCCGTTTAGCCAAACTTTCGTACCGTCTTCAAGTGTCAACTTAAACTGTTTTTGGCCGGGAACACTCACCGTTATATTGTTTTCTAAACCCAAAGATTTCATCTGCAATCCCAATTCGCTCCTTAAATGCGCAAAACTGGCTGTATCTTTTAGCGGATATTGTTTTCCGTCGGGCAATATCAGGACAACCTTATCACTGCTATACGATTTTGATTGGGCAACTGTATAAAAAGTATCTGTTGGGCCTGGAATTAAATACAGGTAAAAAAAGATAAAGAAACAGACAAGTGCAGCAGCAATACTGACTGCAATTCGAATATTAATCCTTCTTATTTTAGCCTTGGTATTGTTATGTGCTTCTATCCGTGCTTGAATCCGATCCTTCATAGCCTCCTTGTGGCTGCTATCTTTCCAATCCCAAGATTCGCCTGAAGGGTACTTAAGGATTAGATGTTCTAGTTTTTTTGTTTCTCTCGCAGACAGATGTCCTGCGGCATAGTCCGATAGAACTTTTTTAAGTTGTTCATCTTTATTCATAGTCTCTTCTGTCAGATTTTTTAGGTCTATATAGAAAAGAGCCTTGAACTAACGTTAGGTAGTAGAAAAAAAATTAAAAAAGTAGATCTGTCAGCAAAATCGCAAGAAGCAGTGGTTGATAATCCTTATCCACCTTAAGACGAATAAGCTTCAACGCATTACTAATCTGCTTTTTTACTGTTTTATCCGATATATTTAATTTTTTGGCAATCTCAGCATGAGAAAGCTCAAAATGGCGACTAAGAATGAAAATTTCCTTCATTTTACTGGGCAACTTATCGATTTCCTTTTCGATCATATCATCCAACTCTTTAAACACAATCCATTCTTCAATTAAAGAGGACGCTTCTTTGTATTGACTTGCGTAAAAGTCACGATAAGTATCGCTTACAAGTTTTCTTCTAAGTTTTTTAAAAGCCAAATTCCTTCCCATGATAAAAAGAAAAGATTTGACCGATTTGATTTCGGGAATCTTTTCTTTCATTTCAAGAAGATCCAAAAATGTCTGTTGCACTACGTCAGCAGCTTCATCCTCATCCAGGAGAATGCGCATGATTTGTTTGAATAGGCTTTCCCAGTAATCGTGATAGAGTGCTGAGATGTCCAGTTCAACAGTTTCTTTAGCATTATCGGGAATGGTAGATCTACGCATGCTGCGAATGAAATTTGTCGGTTATGTCACAATCTTAGCAAACTAAACGATCATTTCAAAATCAATTTTCATATTGGCCACTTAGAATCCTTCCCTCACCTATACCTTATTTTCATTCAAGCCTCTGCTTTTTAACTAAATTCAATGTTTCCCCTTTCATACGCGTATTATATCGCACAATAACTTCGGGTTTTTCATCGCTATTTGTGTCACAAGAAAATGCTACTGCAGAGCCACCTTTTGGTAAAACCGCCGTTCCCTCCACAGATAAAGCTGCTATTAAACGATAATTTTTATCCGTCAAAATTGCTTTTCCCTTATGATCTAATAAGATGTATTGATCCTTTTCCAGTTTCCCTAGGATTTTGACAATCCCCTTATCCGTTTTAAAAGATGGATTTTCAATGGTACCATCTCCTTCAATTTTCATACGTAAGGCAAAAGTGCTTTCTTCTGGCGACTCCCATGACCAGTCTGCTCCCCCCGGTTGTCCCGGTTGCATGGATGCAAGGTCACAATGGTATCTTTTGGAGACAAATAATGGATATAACATAAATTTCGCCTCGTCAATCTTCTCCAAATGCCATTCAGTCTTTGGATCCTTCAACCTGAGCTTTTGTTCGGCCGTAAATATATCCGCAAGCCGCAATTGATCCCAATTTTTCATACTTTCCAAGAGCTGATCGATCTGTCCATGTTGCTGTAAAGTTTTCATATCAATACTCATCGCATATCCTGAGTCAAAACCTGCAGATTTGGAGAGTGCCCATTCGAGATCCTCGAGGGAAGTAGCCTCAAATTTACGATCAGCTAAACGTACCAAAAACCAACCCAGCATTCGCGGAAACAGATTCCGCTGAAAGTAATCCTGATTCTTGATTCGATTTTCTACCTGCCCTGCGCGCATTTCTTCCCCCCAGGGCTCCCCCCAGTTCATCCGCGTATGAATATGCCATAGATAATGGTCGAGACGACTGGCATCATTAATAAGATCCGTCTTATTTGCAAGACCTTGATAGAAATCAGAAACGAATTTACCCGTTGCATAATAATCCTGTCCTGTATACATACAACCTTCAAGACCATCAAATGAGATCTGTTTCAACCCCGTTTTATTAAAAATGGCGGCTAATCTCTTAGCGTACTCATCCTGAAGTGTCAAATCTGGGAATAAAGTTTTGTAGGGATAATCCCATAATTTATAAACGACCTTTTCTAAGCTATGACTCGCCTTTTGTGTGCCAAAAGCCCCACGCACACAGTTTGTCAATGCCCATTGTTCACCCTTTTTCTCGGCCTTACCATAAGTAATCAGCTCGTCTTCAATCTGGAGCGTGTTGAGTGTAAGCGGTAGGGAAAATAGTTCACTTTGCTGAACAGCAATTTCTTGTTGATTCGCATCCAATGCCCCAACAAGTTTCAATTCACCTTGTTTTAGCAAATGCTTACTCGGGATCGGTGTCACATAAGCGTCGTTTGTTGTCGTAAAATTTGACAAAGTATGGATACCGATATTGACGCCCTGTTGCGCAGCCCTATCGACCAGTTTCTTCATACCTGCATCAGCTTCGGCACTCAATTCTTTGCGCCATTCGAAATGTCCCCAGTTAAGGAAAGGATCGGGGTGATATAGATTCTTAAATCCGGCACGTTTTGTTTTTTCCAATGCAAAATCCAGATTGGCAGCTGAGAAATTGGTGATCAAATACGAACGCATAGCATTACGAGATACCTTGGCCCATTCACCGGCAAGCATTGGATGGGGTAAACCCTGCTCAACTTCTACTCTTCCTATACGCGTTAAGATCTGGCTTCTTTTATCTCCGAAAAGTGCCACTTTGGCCCCTGCGATCAACCCATCGGCACCTTCAACAGGCAAAGTCACCATATGATTTAGGCCTTTGACATTTTGCACTTCTTTGTTACTTCGATTCTTGGCCGACAGCTGAAACACTGCTCCGTTCCCGGCATCCACAGCAGCAAAATGACCAAAAGAAATACTAGCTACCGAAAGATTACTATTCTGCCCCTGATAGTTAAATGCTCTACTATATGCTCCAATATAATTCTCCGGTATACCTGCAACAGTCTTTACATGCAGCGCTTGCATACCAAATGCGAGATCCTCTCCCTGCGCGACACCCACCACTTCACCCACTACCTCATGAAGTTTGATCTTAACCGGTCCAAACACCAATAACTTATAGGTTGGCGATAGCTTTAAAACTTCATATGTAATTGCTTCCTTTTGCTGAGCAACTTTCAGCTCGACGGCCTCGCCATCCTCCATCGTCAATGAAAAACGGTCCCCATTCACTTTTAATGTCTTCGGTTGTATAATTTTTTGGTCCTTATAGACTGATACGATTGGATATCGACCCGACTCCAACAGCTCTTTGCCATCTACTTTGATCGAGGTATAAAAGCCTTGTTGATCAAAGCGCACTTGTGTTAAAGTCGTTTTTAGATCCTGTGCCCATGTAGGGTTTCCAAATCCCGAAATCAATAGGCCAACTATGCAGGCAATAGTTTTCATTGGGTATAATTTGATTGTATTTAAATTGCTATTCATTCGTTTAATTTCCATTGGATGTATACTATCCTTTTGCTTGATATTTCTATGGAATCAACTCAACATCAAACCAATAGGTCACTGTTCCACCAAACCACATGCTAAAGTTTGTTCCCCAAACATTGTTATATAGACAAAAATGCAGGCCTTCACGTAAATCAGGTTGATCTGTGGAATAATTCAACAAATCCCGTTTGCCGATTGCTACCAGCAGCGCATCTTTGCTACGGATGCGAATTTTACCAGCGTTTGTCACAATATCCACATAATGATCCAAGCCATGCATCTGTCGATTACCACCTTCAACCACATCCAACACCCGAACGGGCTGCCCCAGCTTCTCAACAAGTATATCCACAACCTGCTCCGGGTAAAAACTTAACCAATAGGCTTCCGGAAGACGATTGGCCGGTTTGTCCACCAAGGTATAACTTAACTGAATACGATTCGTTTTTTCATTAAAGTGATAAGTGCTATAGACCTGTTTGGGTAGAACTACTTGTTCAATCTTCCCTAGAGCAGTTAAGTCTAGCTGGCTATGGATTTCATTTTTGCTTTTAATATATTTAGACTTTTCAAGAGAGGCCACTAGCGTACGACTTTCGGACATTTCGGGTGTTAAACCCGGTTTACCAAAATCCCGAATTGCCCAGTCCACTTTTTGAGTGATATAGGAGTCCCTAAAACGTTCAAAATCCTCAGTCGAAAAGCTTTGATAACTAAGTTCTCCCATTTTCATTCGAAAACCCTTTTTATTCAGTTGGAATGTCCCATCTTTACCAAGTTGTTGCGCAGCATCCACCCCTTCAAAATTAGGTTTAGGAATCGATGTCAATTGTTGTAAAACGTTCTCGGCCTCAGTACGCAGGTCTTTAGGTAGAAACTTTAACGATTTATTTATATGGTCTTCTTTTTCGGCCCATGACGCTTCTATTTTTTTAAATTCAGGTAAATTTAGAGCTTGATTGAAATCAGCAAAGCGATAAGTATCCCAATGTTGGAGGTGAGTTTTCACGTCCAGTCCCCAGGTATGTTCCGCCACCAGACCAAGATTAATGGCAAATCGAATAGCAGCATCGCTATTGGGATTGATACGTCCATCCTTAACCCAGGTTTCGTAACATCTAGACAACGCTCTAAAACGAGCCATCATCAAGGGTGAACTTCCAAAGCCATGAATCCATGTATCGCCAATTTCCTGTGTCATCAAAGGTAGTTTGTCCTTCATTGGACGCAATACATTAGCAACATCACTCAGGGTAGAAGCATGTAATGTAGCATTTGGATAACGCTTCTGTATCGATGCATAAATTTCCTTAACTTGTTGTACCGTATGTGGCCCATGATTATCTCCAGTAAAGGCAATGACCATGGCAGTCTTTCCGTCGGGCAGGATCATATCGCTACCATAATCTTTTTGGTACATTAATGTCACTTCACTGCCATCGGGACTCTTCCAACGACATAGTGCAGGGACATTAGGAACCTTACTTGCAGGGTTCACACCGACCTGTAAAAAATCTATTCCATTCTTTCGAAGCAAGGGAACAATTCCTCTTGTGTGTCCCGGAACATCAGTCATCTTCGCAGCCTTGGTTTGTTTGCCAAACCGACGGTCCAATTTTCGCGACAGCTGTAGCATTGTTCCAAAAAGAGCTTTGTTTAAGGATTCCGATTCAACAGTGTAAGGGATTGCATTCCACACAATATCTCCACGGCGGATTGCAGCTTCCAATTTCATCTTATTTTCTGGACCCGCTCGCTCCAGATAGGTAGCGATCAACCAAGAGCCCGTTGTCCAGACATAACGTTCTTTGGCTCCTGAATTTCGAAGCTCCTCAGCAACAGCAATGGCCTTTGGAATAAACTCGTGGATATAACGTTGTTCCACAACGGAACTAAGTTCGGTAAATCCAATATCGAGATGTGTTTTAAAAATCAAATGTACCTTTTGTACAGCCTCATTCTGTGTCTGTCCAATGGCAAAAAATGCGGTAAATACAAATAGACATGAACAATAAAATTTCATACGTTTCATAGAAAATATTAGGTTTCTCTTATATCAAATTATCGATTATTTTATTATGAAGACGATTGAACGCAGTCTATCCCTAAAAAGAAAATTAGAATAATATAAAATACAACTTTTTCTATTGCAAATTATAGCTTTCCTAGGGAAACACAGCACTCAAACGACTTAGTATATAAGCTTTAATATGAAAACAATCCTAGTATAAATCATTATGACACGCATCAAAATCTTATTTTTCCTATTTTCTTTTTTGTGCCTTTTTAAGGCTAACGCACAAAGGCCTCCCCTTCACAAATTTCGTACAAAGTATATGGACTTGACCATTGATGAACAGGGCTACATTGTTAATATCATTGGGAAAGCCACAAAAAAAGACTACGCCGTAAAAAAACATCCATCCCCTTTACTCACATTGGACAAACATGGGAAAAATCTGTTGCCTACGACCGCAAGCTATGCAGCTGCAAAAGGTTTACTCACATTGAACTATCCCGGAGCCTACACCGCAATTCTTAAGGTTGACCAAAAGGGCGATTATTTAAAATTCAAACTTCAATCGTTAAACCCTTCGTCAGATATCGATAATATTATATGGGGGCCTTATCAGACAAATATCCATAAAACTATCGGTGAGATTATTTCTGTCGCACGGGACGATGAATATGCCGTAGGAATCATGGCACTGGATGACAATACGACGAGTGGGCCTCCAGTAGCTGGAGATATGGGACAAGGTTCTTACATCATCCATACACCAGATCCCGTTAAATTTCCTATTCCAGCTTCACTGAAACCTGGCCAACGATTTCGTATCGGCGGCGATGGCATCAATGATGTAGCTTTCTATTCCCATCCGGAAGAATACTATCGGTTTATGAACGGCAACGGTGCGGAATATATCCCCGAGTACGGTATCTCACTCACCTTACATGCGCGAAACCGACGTAAAAAACAGACTATCCTCTTCCCGCATTTCAACGATTTTCCGTCTATAAAAGCACCAAGGCATATGGATGTTGACCCCATACCGGTTGATTTTAACAATTCAGGTATCGCCTTTTACGCTTGCCCTGATAAAAAAGGATTGGATGTGATCGAACAGATTGTATTGAATGAGGGGCTCCCTTACGTAACACGCAATGGAAAATGGGTACGTCGGCCGGAGAACTTCAAAGTTGATATCGCTTGGTTCGGCAAGCATGATAGTCTAGTTTCCTATGCCAATCAATTAAATCTCAAAGCGGTGCAAGATGAAGGTTTGGGTGAATATTATGTCAATCCAGCTGATCCTTGGGCAGGCAAAAAAGTAACCCTATCCGGTAGAAAACAACCTATTACAGCGTTAACTGCGTTAACCAATCCGCATGGTATTACCTATGGTTTGCATACATTAACAGAATTTATCCAACCACACAGCAGCGACGTGCATCCATATGCCAATGATAGCCTCTGTACGGTACTTAAAACAATATTGACCGTTGATATTGGTGCTCATGATAGTTTAATCATCGTCAAAGATACCTCCTATCTCAATGAGCACGGTGGTTGGGACGATAATGGCACTAACGTACTAAAGATTGGTAAAGAACTATTGAAATACAAAGGAGTAACCCAACATCCACCTTATAAGCTGATCGGAGTGGAGCGTGGTGCATACAAAACCGTTGCGGCCGCACATCAACAGGGTGATACCATTGCCAAATTACAAGTTAACTGTTATTCCGGATTTATTCCCGACATGCGGCTCCAAGACCAGTATGCACACTTTTATGCCAAACTGCTTCGCGATGGCGGCATGAACTATATCGATTTTGATGGTTTTGAGAGCTTCGTCTATACCGGACATGGACAGTATGCTTTCAAACGATTTATGCGTAAACTGTTCGACGATTTTAGATCTTTGGGTGGTGACTATCTTCAGGTTATGGGATCCTGTGTGTTTGAAGGTAACTGGCATTACATGACAACCTGTAATATTGGCGGTGGCGACCACATGTTCAACCCTCGTACCAACAAATGGGGAATTGAAGGGAAAGATATCCGGTATTCTTGGGCGTCCAATTATTTTCCGCCGACTTTCGGCATCCAATATCTTAAACCAGATTGGACGGTACAGATGGTCGAAAACCTACAGGCTAAAGCCATCGCCTGGGATGCGACCTATATGTTTGGGATCAGTGAGGACGTTGTCGAAAAAAATCTGCATAAAAAAGAGATTTTTACGGCATTCCGAGCATGGGAAAATGCACGTGAAGCAAACGTTTTTTCTCAAAAGCTTAAACTAGAAATGCAGAATGAGGAAAACCAATATCATTTGGAGCAGACTGGCACCAAGGCGTGGAAATTATATTTACTCCTACCCGAAGGAAAAAAGCAATTTATTCAAACCTTAAAAAGGTAAATTTTAAATCGGAATTGCTATCGCTAGAGCAGCTTTTAAAACGAAGATATTGAAATAAAAAAGGGCTTGCACAACTACTATGTACAAGCCCTTTTATTATTTTAAAATTTGATTTCTATGAAGCAATACTGAACATGTTCAAATTCACAGATGATAAACCGTTGCTATTGTAATGGATCAAATGTCCCTCCCCATTCTTTATTTTGTGGCAATTGATCTGGCTCAATGGAAATCTGCGCTGGATCCAAAGAATTGAACCAATGATTGAGACTGAGTTTATATGATTGATTGGTGGAGGCCGTTTTATCCAAGTTTTGGATAACTACAGCTGAGAACTTCGCTCGCACCTCTGCCGTCATAATGTTATCAGTATTCCCAGGTAAAGCCTCACCTTTATTCAACATTAACAATAGTCCTTTTCTCGTATTCTGGGCATTCAAAATGTCATAACGTTTCCATCGTCTCAAATCACTATATCTAAATCCTTCAAAGGCAAGTTCAACTTGACGTTCATTGATGATTGCGTTACGTATATCTCCCTGACCTACAGCACTAATCCCATAGTTCACAGCCGCTCCAGGAGCAATTCCTGCCCGCTTACGAATAGCATACAATGCGTTTAAAGCTTCATTACTGCGTCCAGTCTCGTTCGCTGCCTCTGCGAGGTTAAGTAGGAGCTCCGAATATCGCATTGGTGAAAACCAGCTTTTGGCGTTGGCGGCTACACCAACAAGTGCATTTCTGTCCAATAAAGTATCTAAGCCTTTGCGTTGGAAAAATCCTGTTACACCATTTTCATCACCATTTTGAACCAATGGTGAAATTCCTGAAAACAAACTATTATCTCTAGCTGGAAGCACCGTATTGGGTGTTGCTGTCGACTTCCAGGTCCAGGCTTGCCAATAGGTGCGCGACCTAGGTGCTGTCATACCGAGCACATTAACGTCAGGAGTAGGGTACACGGTACCACCACACCAAATCGTCGCATAAAAACGGTCATCACGATTGGTATAAAAATCCGTTAAAAACTGTTTGTTGTAAGCTGGGTTAGACAATTGATTTTGATCAAACTGCATTGGACTACCGTCTCTTTTGGGATAAGCAATCAACATAGGTAATATAGGTTGATCATTATTTGTACTTCCGTTTGTAAACGAGAGCGGTCTAATTGGAGCAAAGTTCATGTAGTTATCTGGATAATAATACTGCTTGGTCATGATCTGCTCCTTATTTCGCGAATACCAAATTAGCCTATAATTTTCAAACAAACCAAAACCGGCGGCATCAGCTGTTTGCACCGCCGCTTTAGCCGCATTATAGGCATTGGTCCATCTCCCTTGATCATTTGTCGCATTAAATAATGGACTAGCATACCATAAAAGAATTCTCGCTTTAAGCCCCAATGCTGCCGCACGATTGATTCGGCCATAGTCTGCGCCACTATAGTTGGGCGGAAGTACTGCGGCAGCCTCATCAAGATCTTTTATAATTTGTGCCACACACTCAGATGTCTTACTACGCGGTACACGCAGTGAATTGATATCACTGCCGTCTTGGGTATGCAGAATCAAAGGTACCCCCCCTATTGAGCTGACCATTTCCCAATATTTCCAAGCCCTCCAAAATTTAGCTTCACCGGTCAGCCTATTTTTTGTTGATGGGTTGAGGACTGACTCCGGCAAATCAGCTAACTGGTCCATAAAATAATTAGCTTTGTCAATATAGGTGTAATCCAACTTTGTGAAATTGGTTGCTACATCGACTATCCCCTGTTGAAAGCTACCGAGGTTGCCTCCAGATCCATTAATACCTTCATCCGCCCCCGCCCCACTTCCGAGTTGCCAATCAGGCATAAGACCACCATATATATCGTTCAGATAAGCCTTGATCAATACCGAATCTGTCCAGACATTTTTGGGATTTATAGCCCCCGTATTCTCATAATCCAATCCCTTTGTACATGATGAAGCGCCTAAAGTAACAAGTAGAACGCCATAAAAGACCGATTTAAATTTATTAATATATTTCATTTTGATTTCCTTTTTTAGTGTTAAAATTTAGAATGTTACACTGACGCCGGCATTGAATGATTTAACAATCGGGAAAGAAGTCCCTCCATCCATCTCAGGATCATAGAATTTCTTATTGAATTTACTGATCACAAAAAGGTTGGAACCCGACACATAGAATCGAACCTTATCCGCGTACTTTTTATACCAATGTTGTGGAAGATTGTAGGCGATATTCAAAAATTTCAAGCGGACAAAGCTGGCATCAGCCAACCAAAAATTACTTCCACTTGTATTGACAGTCCTTACATCATCATTGGCACTATAGCGATAAGGCAACCAAGCGTCTGTATTTTCAGGGCTCCAAGATTCATTAGCCCAAGGACGCCACATCCGGTTCCATTCTACTCCACCACTCAAATTGTTAAACGATTTTTTATAACCAAATGAACCATTAAAATTGGCAGTAATACTTAGGCCTTTCCAATCTGCACCTAAGTTTAGTCCAAAGACTTTGGGATTATTGCTTTTATTCAATACGGTAATATCATTCTCATTAATGGTATTATCTCCATTAAAATCTTTGTAGGCAAATTGCCCAGGTTTTGGGGCATTACCCTTAAAATTGTATCCTGGATGAGCAGCTAACAGCGCATCAACATCTGCTTGGGTCCGGAGCATATGATCTACTGTATAACCAGTAATCATATTTGCCGATCGACCATTACCGATCAAATTCTGATAGTCGTAGGTTATGTTTAAATCTCGTATTGTATACCATGAATCACCATATGTAAAGTTTAGCCCAACATTATAATTTAGATTTCCTGTCTGGTTAAAATAGTTTAAACTAAGATCTACACCATTGGCTTTCATTTCTCCATAGTTAACGGATGGTAAAGGTCGGCTGAATGTCGGTGGTGTAGATTGTATTCTTGTGCTTAAAATATCATAGGTACGTGTCTCCCAATATTCTGCCGTGGCATTGAAATGTTTCAAGAAACTGATATCGACACCGAAATTTTTGTTTAGATACTTCTCCCAGGTTATATCTACATTTGGTAGAACATCATATCTGATACCGGGATTAAGTGTTGGTGTTTCACCAAAAAAGGCACTGTTTCCACTTACATATTTATCTTCATATTGCCAGCGTTTGGCATTTGCATCATCTTTTCCACCATTTGGATCAATAGCCACAAAATCATTCCCCGTCAATCCGACCGAAGCCCTCAATTTCAAAGATTCAATACCGTTGACCTTACTAAAGAAATTTTCCTTCGATACTACCCACGCGGCCGAAACTGAAGGGAAAAATCCCCATCGTTTATCTTTTGGAAAATTGGCCGAACCGTCATATCGGTAGGCAAAAGTAGCGACATATTTATCGGCGTAGTCATAAGCAAATTGTCCAATATAGGATTTACGGCCTATTGTTGGCAGAAAACCATAAGTATTGCTAATTCTTTTGGTTGCAGTACCATTAACGACCCCTGATCCGCCGGTCGAAGCCCACCATTGATCAGTCATATAGATAGGGAAACCATTGATAGTTGCATTTATACCATCATAACTTCTTTCCTGACGTTCGTAAACCAAAGCTGCGTTAACATGGTGTTTTCCAAAATCTCTTTCAAAATTCAGTTGTAAGTTTGTCTGCTCCTCCTGATTCCAGGCAGCCAGCTTTTGTATACTCGCCGTATGATAGGTAAGGCGCTCCCCGACAATCTTATTTAAATCCCAAACAACAGGTTCTATTTGTGCCAACTGGTAATAGGTAAACGGATGGGAGTATATTTTTTGATTACTGTTATTGAAAGTTTTGATATATCCTACTTTAGCGCTTAAACCTTCAAGAAACGGCATTTTATAAGTTAGGTTCAAATTTGCTATCGCTTTCAAGCTTTCTGACCTATTATACCCGGAAAGGCCTTGGGCCTCGCCAGATTTATTGGAAATCCAGAAGTAGTCTACTGGCAAACCAGTCGCAGTAAAGGAAGGCATATAAGGTTGCCATAACAATAACTTGGGAAACATATCTCCAGACCAATCTCCTTCAGGGGCATTGAATTTATTATTATTTAAACTTAGGCCTGCAAAAACTGAAAGGTTTTTGGTCAGATTTCCGGTAATATTACTTCTGACATTGTATTTTTTTTCGTTTGTATTCCTAATAAAAGTTTCTTGATTTACATAGGAGGCTCCAATAAAATATTGAAGTTTGTCAGTCCCTCCTGTGGCACTTAAGTTATGCGTTGTAGTAGAAGGATTTACATAGACATCTTTTAAGTGATCAAAACCATATCCCACACCGCCGCCAAAATCCGTATCCTTAAAATAGGCTTTTGCAGTTTCGGTCCAAGGAGTATTTGCTGGACCACCAGCTTCACCCCAGATTCTATTTTGAATCTGTCCCCATTCCATGATGCTGGTTAATTCCATATTTTTTCCACGCACATCCTTACCGGTATTAACAGAATAGTTAATGGCAACTTTCCCTGCTTTACCACGCTTGGTAGTAACCAACACTACACCTGCACCCGCACGGGCACCATAAGCTGCTGTTGTCGCCGCGTCTTTTAAAATAGAAATCTCCTCTATTTCATTGGGACTTAAGTTATTGAACTCAGCGGCATCAATGGTTACTTTCCCATCAATCACATAGAGTGTTGGTGAGGCATTCCATGAACTCGCTGTTCTAATACGGATATTGGGCTGTTCTCCAGGTTTACCACTCGGTGTAGATACATATAAACCGGCCATTCTTCCTGCCAATAAGTTTCCAACTGATGTAGTCGGAATCTCTGCATCTGTTTCTTTAAATTTAACAGAAGCCACTGATCCAGCGAGTAGCCCTTTCTTTTGTGTCGTGTAGCCCACAACTACCGTCTCGTTTAATTCAATGGTAGATTCAACCATTTCAATAACCAGGCCCTGTCGAGCCCTTACAGTTAGTTCTTTATAGCCAAGCATGGTTGTTTTGAGACTTTCGCCATCATTTACAGCAATTGTAAATTTGCCAGAAGCATCAGTTTTGACCGAAATACTGCTTTTCCCGACATTAGTAACCGTAGCGCCGACAAGGGGAGCTTTTGATTGAGAATCCACCACTGTACCCGATATTCTAACTTGAGAAAGAACATGAAGGGACTGTAGTAACATGAAGACAATTCCGAGCAGCCGTAGATGCTTTTTGAAGTTTTCTTTCATAATTTTTAGTTTTTGGTTTTATCGGTCCATATTTCATAATATGTCCATCAAAGCAAAGAAAGGCTGAATCTCTTTCTTAAACCACGCTAATCTTATCAAAGACCTATGTTTTTTTACCTACCATAATACACACTATAAGCAGCACAATCAGTTTTGCAAGTGTTGTATAAAAAACGCCCGCCAAACATTAAAGTAGGCGGGCGATCATCTTTTTATTTCCCTTTCACCGTCCAACCATAGTCAATGTATTCCCATTTAAACTGGTCGCCGTTGATATCAACCTTTAGGTAACCTTCCTGGGTACCGTTGAAGGCGCCGCCCCACCAACTTGCACAGATCGCTCCCGCTGTAATAAACTGTACACCTTTCACTTTGATTTCTTCATAGAGATGCTGATGTCCTTGCAAAACAAGCTTCAAATTGTGCCCGGCAAATAGATCCAGAATAGCTTTTTGATTGGTAAATGTATCGGCATCGGTATAGTGTCCATCCAATACAGGATAATACAAAGACAAGAACGGCACGTGTGCAACAACAACAATAGGTTGCGTTTTTGGCGTTTCATCAAGCACCTGTTTCAGCCAGGCCTGCTGTTCCTCACTCACACAGTATTTGCCATTGCATATTTCCGTAGAGTTTAACACAATAAAACGCCATCCCTTATGCACAAAGCTGTGGTAGCTCTTTCCAAAAACCGATTCAAAAAGGCCGGCTCCGTCTTTTCCGTCATAATGCCAGAAACGATCGTGATTGCCAATAGCATAATACCATTTCAGCTTAGATGCATCCACTTGGTCCTTATACTTTTGAAACATGCTCTTCGCTAAAGGCAATTGTTCGGCCTTATAAGCATCGACATCCACATTGTCTCCACCGTTTAGGACGAAGTCTACTTTTTTACTTTTGGCATTTTGAATAGCTTTATCCAGCCCTTCAAAACAATGTGTTTCCGCACTGGTATTAAGGTGTAAATCTGTAAAGAACGCGAATGAAAATTTCTGTTGAGCATGTACTAAGACTGTTGTAACGAACAGACTTATTGTTAAAATAATTGATTTCATGTATATTATATGTTATTTATATATTACTTCCACCCAAATACCTGTTTTAGATTTGGATTGAGGATGATCTGCTTTGCTGGAACCGGACGATAATAATACATCGGTTCTACAAATCTACGGACATTGACATCTGTTACCATTGTTCCACCATTGACACCATTTTTAAGATAAACACCGGCATTACCACCAAAATTTCCAATGCTATAGTAGACCAGCGGTACGCCAAGTGAATTCTTTTCTCGATCGGTAGGAATGGTCTGTCCATCAGGAATCAATTTGATATCGGCAACACCATCCCCTGTCATGTCATAATTACCCACTCCCGGAAAATACATTCCTTCTGGAATACGTTCAAGCAGCTTACCGACATTCCAGCGCATAAGGTCATCATAACGTGAATTCTCAAAGGCAAACTCAACACGTCGTTCGCGTCTAATTTCAAAAATCACCCCCCGGAAGGCTCCCTTTACATTCGGGTAATCAGCGGCCAATTTAGGATCAGGATTTGCATTTGCAACATCCATTTTGAGATCGGGCATTCCTACTCTTCTTCGCAATAGATTAACGGACTTGTCGAGATCAGCTTGTGTCAATGTTCCTAGTTCAGCCTTTGCTTCAGCATACATCAATAGAACCTCAGCGTAACGGTGCACTGGAAAATCAACTCCATTCATAATAATTTGATCGGATGAATTGACATAGCCTTTCAACTGATGATAACCTGAAAAGTTTTTGTTCAGCTTTTGCACATAATTTGATTTATCAGGCTGTCTCAGCCATTGCGGATAGACCAAAGTCTGCATCAGACGTGGATCACGGTTTTCAAATTCCTGGACATAAAGCTTCTTATCGTAATTGGGGATATCTGTATAACGCGAACCATCTTTCATCAGGTACGTCTGTATCAAGTCACGTGAAGGCGATTGTTCATAATCACCAAAAACATAACCGTTAAGCGCCTGTCCCCTATTTTTGTTTTGATCAAAAGCATTCAACAAGATTACTTCTTTATTTTGGGAAAGATCCTGTGATTCAAATAATGCAGCATAGTCCTCATTCGGTTTACCGGTAGAATATATGCTATATTTATTGGTAGCGATGATTTGTGAAGTTGCTTTCTCTACAATGTCAAAGTAATTCTTCGCCGTTTTGTCCAAATTTAACTCACTGTGATACAGTCGATACGTCCCTTCATGCAATGCAATCTTAGCCTGCATCAACAATACTGCATCTCTACCTGGCGTTCCGAGCGCAACTTGCTCTTTAACATTTTTTGTTGCGAAGTCCAAATCTGCCATTATGCTGTCAACAACCAATGTACGAGGAGATTGCCCGTCACGTAAAGCTTCGTCACTTGGGGTCAATGTTTTGCTATACCAAGGTACATCCGAATACTGCTTTACCATACCATGGTAAAAAATAGCGCGATAGTAACGTGCCAAACCTGCATAGTGATTTTTAACATCCGCTGCTACATTTGCACGCTGATAGTTTTCTAAAAAGTAATTTATTGTGCGTAAACGTCCCCAAGACCAATCCCCTCCAGCTGTTTCTGATGTTGGTTCTGTTTTGCTGGTCATCATTGTCTTAAGCGTTATGGCAGCTGTTGTAGCTGCATTGTCTGAACTCTGATCTCCTACATAAGTCCAACGATCATTCATACTCAGCATCCCATTGATATACAGCGAAAGATCCTCTTCGGTATTAAAGAAAACCTCAGGTGTAATCGAAGTTTGGGGAAATCGATCCAGAAAATCCTTCTGGCAAGCGGTCATTGTTAATATAAAACCGCCGCTTATAATTCCCAATATTATTTTTGATTTGACATTCATCTCTGTGTACTGCTAATTGTTAAAAATCTAAGTTTAAACCAACTGAAAACTTACGTTGGAATGGGTAGGCCCAGGCGCTACCATCGGTGCCGTTGTTGATCGCTTCAGGATCAACATATTTTTTGATCTGTGAGAATTCAAATAGATTTTCTCCCGAAAAGAAAATACGCAAACGTTGAATTTTCCATTTTTCCAACAACTCATGTGGCAAGGTATACCCAAAAGTGATGTTCTTCAAACGCAGATAAGAACCATTCAACATATACTGTGTATTGGGAATAGCCAATCCTTTACCATCATTCACATCGGCCAACCAAGATTGCAATACAGGATATGCCGCATCATGATTAGCATCCGCCAAACCTGCATTCAAGTACGCCTGGGAGTGTTTTGCACGTTCTTCTGCTGTATCACTGGTTTCTCTATAAAAATCCAAATGCCATGGGTATATATTTGCGTAAGGTTGCTGATAAGGTCCCCAGAACAAATAATGCCGCGGATAGAAATCTCGTTTTAATACCCCCTGTAGAAATACTGAGGCATCAAATCCGCCCCAGTTCATGTTAAGGTTAAAACCGATACGATAACGATCTGCAGAATTACCAATTACCTGAAGATCTTTCAAATTCGTTTCAGTCAGCCCTCTTTCAATTTTACCATTTCCGTCGATATCCTTAAATTTTGGCCAACCATTCACAATATTTAAAGCTCCCCAAGGTACTATACCTGATTCATCCAATGCTTTGATTTCATCAGCACTTTTAAATAGCCCATCTCCCTGGAGCCCATAGATTGTACCGAATTCATAGCCATTGAAATAAGTCGAAAGAAGGCGTTCATCATTTTTGAATTTTCTAATCTTAGCACGGGAATCAGACAAAACAACCTTCGCATCAAAAGAAAAAGGCTTATTTGCTAATTCAAATTGATCCTTATAAGTCACTGAAAGCTCCCAACCCTTTGTACGCAAATCAGCTGCATTCTGCCTTGGCACGCTTGTTCCTAATACACCTGGAAGCTCCTGCCCTGCAGTCAACATACCGGTTGTATTACGGATGTAATTATCGTAGCCCACAAAAAACTTATCATTGAATAGGCCCAAATCAGCACCGAAGTTTAAAGTAGACACATTTTCCCATGTATATGAGTTTGGATCAATTGTCAGCGGAGGCGCCCCATTCACGACATATTGTTGATTTCCATTAATGAGGTACCCCGAAAGGCTGGTTCCCATCGTCTGGATATAAGAGAAGTCGCCTACATTTTGATTTCCTAAACTACCATATGATGCTCTTAACTTTAGATTGGATATTTTCGGTTTTAGTGATTCGAAAAAGGATTCATTACTAACGATCCAAGCCCCTGAAACGGATGGAAAGAATCCCCAGCGACTTGCCTTAGGAAAACGGGATGAACCATCGTAACGCCCTGTACCCTCCAAGATATAACGCTCATTAAACGTATAATTCAATCGCCCAAAATAACTTCGTGTTGCATAAGAACTATAACCGGCATTAAGTGTCATTTCCCCAGTCGTCAATCCTAAATACGGCAATGTAGAAGAAATTAGATTATTTCGGTTGACATAAGTAGATGAATAAATGTATTCTTCTTGATTATAGCCCACCATGGCACCAAAATTATGCTTACCTATCGTCTTATTGTAATTTGCATATAGATTAAACACCGTATTATTCAAATCAGTACGCGATTCATTCACATATCCCGTTCCTCCTTCTTCGCGAATATCATTAGGTCCAAAACCGATCTTAAATTTTTTAGCATAGCCATTGCTTTTGTAATACTCTCGCTTGACACTTGCATCTGCCGCAACTTTTAGATCACCATTCAAGAATGTTCCAACTGCATTAAATGTATTTTGGAACCCAAAAGTATCCCCGTTGCTCTTTCCACCGTCGGACAAACGAGCCGCCAATCGCCCTGCATCCGTATTTGCCCAGGTACCATCTGGATTTTTCGCAACTTGGATAGGTGTTAAATAATAGATATCTGTTAAGCTCGCAGCTGGACTTTCACGGTGTGTATTATATAAGCTGGTGTTATTGTCCAGTTGGAGCCATTGGAACGGTGCAATATTGATCCGCCCACGCATGCCTTTACGAGTCCAATAATCGGTTGCTATTTTGCTTAAACCATTCTCTTTGGTATAATCACCTGACAAATAATATTTAAAAGGGAGCTCATTCACTTTAGCTCCACCCGAGAAGGTCAAATTATACGATTGGGAATGTGCCGAGTTATTTAAAAAGTACTGGTTCCAGTTGTTGTTTCCCATATAAGCCCATCGCTTTGGATCTTTAGGGTCTATGCGTACGTCCTCCAAACTAGGATTGTCCGAACGTTCCTTTGCCCATTGATAGTGCTCATCACTGTAATTGACATAATCCCAAGGAGTATTATTTGTCGATAATTCAAGAAGCTTCGAAAAGATATAGGGATCTGTCACGGGATCGGGCATTTCTGTTGGTTTTCCCCAAGCCGAATTTGTATTAAAAGAAACGGATTGCTTACCTAGTTTTCCGGATTTGGTGGTAATCAAAATTACACCATAGGTCGCTCTGGCACCATAAATTGCTGATGAAGCTGCATCACGTAATACCGTGTATGATTCAATATCAGTGGGATTTAAGCGAATTAAATCATTAGCATCAGTAGCTGGAATGCCATCAATGACAAACAAAGGTGATCCACCATTAATGGAAGTGGTTCCACGAATATTAATATTCGGAATTCCCCCTGGTGTACCATTGCCATAGGTAATATTCAAACCCGGACTTACCCCCTGTAATCCTTGCATCACATTAGAAATAGGCCTAGATTCCAATACTTTGCCCGAGATCTGATCAACAGCACCTGTAAGGTTTTTCTTTTGCTTTGTACCAAAACCAACCACAACAACCTCGTCCAAATTAGCCAAATCTTCCTCTAACTGTACATTCAGTTCTTTCTGCCCTTGATAGGTTAACTCTATACTTTTATAGCCGACCGAAGTAAATAGCAACACTTGATTTTTTTTGAGTTTATTCAATTCATAGGTTCCTTTGTTTGACGTCGACATACCCGAATTCGGAATGTTCTTTATGGAAATCGTCACCCCACGAATGGGATCTCCTTTCCGATCGGTTACCTTGCCTTGCACTTCGAGATCTTGGGCATGAACCATACCAGTGAGACAAACTGCCCCAAAAATCAATCCCAGCCGATACTGAAAATTTCGATTCTTGGTTGAGTGAAATTGTTTTCTTTTCATAGATATGTATTTATTTTAATTGAAAGGCAAAATAAATATACTAATATTAAATTAATATTAGCTAAAAATTATATATTGGTTACTTTTAATTTATTTAGCTGCTTTTTTATACAACTAATCGTTTCGATTTTCATAAGCTCTTGAAGATATAGACGACTGACAATGGATAAACCCTAATTTTTTTTTTCAA
>RCUM01000068.1_pt1 | contig 100616 bp, 40 predicted proteins | sample 2166141 | NCBI WGS metagenome assembly RCUM01 (sample SAMN09932756, study PRJNA488358) | compost metagenome | isolation source: compost soil in crotonic acid-enriched | place: Germany: Experimental Botanical Garden | reverse complement strand
TTTTATATTTCCGTCATGCGTCTGTTTGAAAAAAAGTAAATGCGTATACCCTGCATCGGAAATGGCCCGGTGCAGGGTATGGCTCAGAGTGACAGACGGCGGATATCGGCCAACGGGCCCGAGCGACGCGCCGCCTGCACGAATAGGGCTGTGCTTGGCTACCTTGTGAACCGGCTACGTATTGCCCTGACCAGAGAAGAAGCGCGCCGGCCGATAGCTTTCAAGCATTTCCAGCGACTTACCGGTGACCAACTCTTCACTTATCATCCTCCCCAGAGTGGCTGCGCAGGTCACTGCCGGATGCATAACCGCCACGTAAACACCTGTTATGTCACCTATGAATCCGATGATCGGGCATCCATCTGCCGGCACAGGTCGCTGTCCCACCGATTGGCTAAGCAGTTGTGCCGACTCTGTGCCTTTTAAGGCGATTTTCATCGCCGTGAGCGTGTCAGAGGCGACGCCATCAATTCCGCCTGTTGTCGGATAATCCTCCACGGCTAAAATATCCCCGTTGCGGGTATGGCGAACTTCTATATCATGGCCTGAAATCAAGGTGTTAACCACGTGGCCTGTCGCGCCGTATCGCAATAAGATGGCCGGTGAAGCTGTGATCGGGAGCGGGGTACCAATGGAATCGAGCAGGGGGGATATGCCCGTTCCGCATGCCAGGATGAGGCAATCCGCCTGCAATATGCCCTCCTGAGTCTCGATACCGGTAATGTTGTTTCCCTCTCGAGTAAACCCGATTATCGCCGCCTGAGTTTTCAGCGTGGCACCGAGAGTACGGGCTTTATCCAGCAGGACACGGGTGGCGTCTATAGGATCAATGGCCCCATCTTGCTGCGCATAATAAGCGCGTTGCGGCGGGTTATTCAGCGCGGGTTCAAGCCGGGAGATGCCCGGTTGACGAAGCAAGCGAGCGTCGGCCTGGCTCTCCAGTGAAAAATCGTCGTAACTGAGCGCTCCCGTCCAGTTCACCCAAAGTTCCGGGATCTCTTTTTCCAGCCGGTGCCAATCCGCCACCGAGGCGCGGCGAAGAAGGGCATCCGGCGCATCATCACTCACCGTACTGTGGATCCAGCCAAAAGAGCTGCCGGTGGCCCCCGACGCGGGCTGGCCTTTATCGATAACGGTCACTTTTATCCCGCAACTGGCCAGGTGATAGGCTATCGATGCCCCCATAATTCCCGCGCCTGCAACAATCATGTGTTTTTCTGTGGAACACATACCGAATCCCTCGCGTCACTGTCCGTTCAATAAAGAATTTTGCCAGCCTCGTAGGCTATATCATTCCGGTATCACCATCTTGACTGCGCGTGTGCTCACAGCGGAATATCTCATTGTGAAGAATGGCGTTGGCCACTATGAGCATTACTCCATGCTGCATTTGAAGGCCAGCGGCCAACCTCAGTCGGCGAAACGTTATTGTCCGTGAGAAAATATTCTCGAACAAAAGCGGTGCTGAGTATGATTTTTTTCGGTGCATGTTGGCGCGTTCTGTAAGACCAAATATGCCAATTTTTATCAGATTTCACGTAGCGCGATCAAAAAAGAAGGGTGTTTGGGCCGAGCTCATTGCGTTATCTGCCAGGGGAGTAGCTTCTGGATGATTTTCCGCTATTATCTCTTTTCTTTGAACACCACTTTCCAATCAGGAGTGGCAGTAATGTTTGATTCCAATCGAGGTTTTTTGCGTCACGCCTCCATGAGACGGATTTTTTATTACCATTACACGAAGAGCAATAGCGTCACTACTTTGCTGATGATTCATGGGTTTGCTGAGGCTTCTTTTATTTGGTCAAAAACCGCCCAGGAAATCGCGAGTAAGTTTAATTGCGATGTTATTGCCATCGATCTGAGCGGCCATGGGCGATCAGACTGGCGTGAAGATGGCAACTACAATACTGCCAATTATGCGGATGACGTTGAGTTCGTTATAAATGAATTGAATATAAAATCGCTTGTTTTAATTGGGCACTCTATGGGGGGGAGAATTGCCCATGAGCTGCTGAAAAGAAAAATATCCGGGGTGTGTGGAATGGTGATGGTTGATTTCTGCCCGGAAATGAGTGGCGGTACGTCATCAAACCACGTGGCGAGAAATTTCGAAAGGTCGGTGATAAGATCATGGTCGATTGATGAATATGCCGGTTTCATCAGCAATACCAGGCCATTATTACCGGGAAAAGAGATTAAGTGGCTGGCAGCTGAGCTATTGGTCAAAAAAAATGGCAGCTATTTTTTCCATGCGGACCCCCGCATTTTAAATAATAGTGAAAATCACCGCGCTAATGAGAGATCGCCGGTCATGGCTTGCTCAATTCCTATCTCGATAATCAGAGGGTGTTTCTCCTCGTTTGTCAGCGAACATCAGGCGCAAGATTATCTTCGCGATTTCAAACTCTCGAAGTATTACAACGTGGCTAAATCCGGCCACGGATTGGTCATTGAAAATAATAGCGGATTCAATATGGCGCTCTATGATTTCATGCAGATGATACCGGGCATAGAAGAACTGGCGTGAGCGTGCCTTCATCGACACGCGAACCGATAAAAATTCATTTTAAATACATGTAATTATGATTTTCGTGTGCGCATTTAAGCTTGCAAGGGGTTAGCCTAATCCTAACGGCTACCCGCAGCACGTTTTGCCGCGCATGGCCGCCGCAGGATGCTATCGGCATTAAGAGACCGAAACGGAAATAATGGTGCAACAGGCCATTGTCGCGTGCCGCTTTTGATTTCATTTTTATTTTACCTCATTCGTTGTTTTATTTTAATTTATAATGGATACTGTTTATTCTCTCTGATAATTCCATCCATGTGTTAATCATTGCAATCATTGGCAACGCAATGAATCGCTATCCGGATGTAAATTGAAAATCTGATGTTTAATCAGGCCGTGTGTCGTGATCAAGAATAATCTCTGTTAATTTTAATCGAGGTGTTTCAGGCATGTTTAGCGAAAATGAATATGTAAGAGTGACATTATACATTGCATTGCTGTTGAGTGTCCCTGGGCCGACCAATACATTGCTGTTCTGCGCAGGTTACACGCAGGGTTTCGTGAAAAGCCTGAAGCTGATTTTATCGGAATGGATAGGGTACTTTCTGGCGGTTACGGCATGGGGAGTCTTTTTTACCTATTTGGCGCAACACGGGAATCCGGTGTTAAGCATCATTAAATTGATGTCTGCATTTTACGCGGCTTATTTGGCGATAAAGGTGTGGCGCTTTTCGCTTCATCAGGTTCGCGGCAATGTGACTTTCGGTACGGTATTCATTACAACGCTGCTAAATCCGAAGGCTTTTTTATTTGCGGACTCTATCATTCCTCCATCGGCTTTTCTTTATCAAGACAGTTACTTTCATGCCATGCTCTGTTTGTTATTGGCGCTGTTGCCTGTTTCCCTCATATGGACTTATTCAGGCAGCCTCATTAACTTCAGTGAACACTCGAATTACAAGCTAAAACCCGTGCTTTTTTATCGCAGCGCCTCGCTGGTTATCTCATTTTTTGCCGCTTCGATGTTTTACAAATCGGTATCAATGATGCTTTAGCGATTGCTCAACCGGGTTGAGCAGGGGCCGCATGTGTTAATTGCCAAATAGCCTGTCGATGTTTTGCCGAACTTCTGGTTGGTAAAAGGTTTTCTCATGCATGAGAACTTCTTGCGCGGTATAGTTCGGCAACTGGGCGCGCAGATTCCGGGTCAGATGATCCTTTAACGTGATGAGAGACAAACGGGGTTTTTTTACCAGATCCCTGGCGATGGATAAAGCCGCCGCGGCGACGTCCTCCCTGGGATAAACCGGGAACGGCACGCCCCTTTGTCTCAAGGTTTCGCCGCGATAGTTATTCCCCAACATCAACATCTCTCCCCCTAAAGCCAGCCCCAGTTTCTCCGGTACGATGAGGGTTCCTCCCATGCCGGGCGTAAAGCCGTACTTCATAAAATTGGCGGTATAAATGCTTTCCTTGCTCATAATCACAAAATCGGCAAAGAGCCCCATTACCAGGCCGCCTCCCACGGCATGCCCCTGCATGGCGGAAATGACCGGGATAGGGCATTCAAGGGGCAGGCTGTAGATGTTGGTGTCCGTGAACTTTCCCTTTCCGGCCTGCAAGGCAAACAGATCTTCCTGAGTTCCCCCTGTGGCGAAGTAGTTATCATAGCCAGTAAGAATGACGGCTTTATAACGCTCCGTCGTTTCAACCTGTTTGAACGCCAGGATCAGTTCATTGACCAACGCGCGTGAAAAGGTGTTCTTATAGGCGCGATCTTGCATGCGTATCTGGGCGATCCCTGGTTCTATCTCCTGAAAATCAATGACATTTGTCGACATTTCTAGGCCTCCCAGGGGTATTTGCCCGTTTGTATGTAACGGTTTATTTTTCTGATGTTGTCCTCATCCGAAAAAATCTCCACATTCATCGCCAGAGCCGCTGATTTTTGATCGCCAACCCGCGTATCAAGTTCCGCCATGTAGGATTTGTAACGTACGATGGCCGATTTTGATAAACAGCTAAGCCGTTGAATATGCTTTTTAAGGAGCAGGTCGCTGTTATCGCCATAATCGTCAACCAATCCCCAGCAGTGGGCCTGTTCCGCCGACACCGGCTTGGTCATCAGCGTCATATAATGCGCTTTTTGTCTGCCTATCTTGTTTATCAGGAAGGGGAGCACACAGGCCGGCAACAAGCCGAATAACATTTCAGACAGGCTGAACAGAGCCCGATTGTCGGCAATGACGATATCGCTGGCGGCAACGAAACCTAATCCTCCCGCGTTGGCCTTGCCCTTGACATGGGCAAGGCTGATGTAAGGCCCGCTCATCATATCTTGCCAGACAGAATAAAGGATTTCCGGATCCTGAGGCCGGCCGCCGCTGCCGCTTCCGGCTATATTTCCTTGTTCGATGGCCTGCAAATCTGCGCCGAAGCAAAAGACCTCAGGTAAGCCCTCAACAACCAATATGTTGATTTTATCGCGAAACTCGCGGATGGCCGCCCGACACTCGATGGCAAATGCTTCATTGATCGTATTGCTGGCTTCGGGCCGGTATATTTGCAGATACAAGACCGAGCCTTCCTGCCGCAATCTTAGCGTTTGATATGATGACATGGTCAAACCCATTCATATTCACGATGAAACTGGTTGATGCGCTTCAGAACCAGGCGTTGAGGAGCTCGCGATCCTGCATGAATTTGCGGGAACAGGCTCAGATCCAGCTCGACGTTTTTGGTGCCGAAGCTGACGCGCTGGTTGCTGTAAAGCAAAGCGTCATATTCATCCATGGTCAGTTCCCGGCGGTTGTCCAGGTGAGCGCCGATGCCCATTTGCCTGACCCGCCGGGCGCTTTCAGTTGTGACTACGCCGCTGAAAAACTCGGAGCAGCAGCCAGAACCGTACGAAAAACAACCGATGCGTTGTGCTGATTGAATATCGGCATTCGCCAACGTGCTGAGCAGTGAAAGCGCTAACGTCGCTCCCATAATATTGCCGACGCGCTGGCAATAATTTAGCCCTGGAGTGACCCGACGGGCGAAGTCGGCTTCAATATCCTGCGGGGCAGCGCGAACCAGTTTGCGCATCATGTTGCGATGAGCGCCTTTGACCATTCCGCCGAACGGCGTATGGAAGGCCAAATAGCCAAAGGTGTTCACATAATCAATGTCGGCGGTGCGTTTCTCGTATTCCTGATAGGCTTTTTCGCAACATTCAAGATAGGCCAATAATGACAGGTCCGAATCCCCGGTTTCCATATCGGGAATGGGTCTGCAGGTATCCATCACTTCATAACCGTAATACCCATTCGCCCCGACATCGATTTGAAAAACGTGCGGGCTGTCGCTGACCAGCATGGCCACGGCGCCCGAACCACCGCTCGGCTCGGCAAAAGACCAATCCTGGCGGGTCGTTGCGGCGCTTCCCTCTTCCAGGATGAAACGCGTCATATCGGTGGCGATAACGAGCGCCTTGCTGCCTGGCGATGTCTGAGAAAGGATGGTATTCACCGCCATTTGCAAACCGGCGACGCCGGAGTAGCAGGCCGTTTTCAGTTCAAACAAGCGACAATTTCGCTTTAATCCCAGGTAGTGGTGCACATAGGTGCTGAGGGATTTGCCGAAGTCGATGCCTGACTCCGTGCAGGTAATCAACAACTCAATGCTGTTTTTTTCCTCATCACTCAGAGCATCCAGAATGGGTTTGGCGGCATTGACGGCAAAGCTGACGGGATCTTCACAGGGTAAACTGACCGTTTTTTGCTTCATCAGCAGATTGTCGAAGCGTGATATATCCAGCTGACGATGTTGCGCCAGATCCCTGACATTGATATAGCTTGAGCCGCAAAAGGCGTTTATCGCTTCAATTCCAACGGAAATCATAATGCCTCTTTTCGCGAGGTTACATGGAGGTTTACGCCGTTATTGGCTGACATGTTCCAACACAACGCAGGTATTAATGCCGCCGAAACCGAAAGCATTGTTCAACGCGATGGCGATCGGCTGGCTTTGAGCCTGTTGCCCGACAAAACGGCAGTCATTGTCGATGGGGTTTTCCAGATTCAAATTCGGATGCAGGAAGCGTTCTTTCATTTGTATCAACGTGGCGGCCGCTTCCACGGCGGCGGCGGCGTACAGGCAATGTCCCGTGAGACTTTTGGTGGAGTTAAGCCAAATCTGCCGATGGTAGGGGCCAAAAGCGTGCTTGATGGCGGCAATTTCAGTTTCATCTCCCTGCAATGAACTGGTGCCGTGAGTATTGATGTAATTGACCGAGTCATAAGGGCGATTCGCCGCCAGCAGCGCCTGGCGCATCGCGCGCGACTCACCTTCGCTGCTTGGGTTGCTGCCACGGTTGGCATCCAGGCAGAGGCTGCCGCCAAGCACGCGCCCCCAAATCGGCGCATTGCGCTCATTGGCGCTTTGCTCGTTTTCGAGCAACAGGCAGGCGCAGCCTTGGCCATAGACAAAACCTTGCCGATTATGATCAAAAGGGCGGCAAAGCCGCGCGGCATCGTATGCGTCGCCTTCAGTCAGCAAGGCGCCGCTGTTTTTGAAAGCCTGTATTTCCGGCGGTGACAAATCCGCCATCGCGCCGACGACCAGACAAGCCTGCGTAACCCCCGAGGCGATTTGCCGGTAGGCGTGCAGAAGGCCGGTGTTGCCGCTGGCAGAGGCTCCGCCCACGGTGTAGCCTTCTCCGCGAAGGGTTAAAAGCTCGCTGAGCAGCGCCAGTTGGTGGGTATCCATAAAACACAGCGCATGGCTGGCGGGAACAAACTCGGGGCGATCAACATAAGACTGACGGATTTGATATTGATACTTTTGTTCGATGTTATGCCCGGCAATGATGACCCCACGTTGTTCGGGAGGATAGGGGCACCCGTCGGCAAAGGCGTCATGCCAGGCTTCGAGCGCGGTTGCGAGCGATAAACGGGCGCTTAGCGGCGCTTTGGCGCCCAGGCGCAACGCATGATTCAGCGTTTCCTGCGAGAGGGGTAAAGATGCCAGTGCGGTTTTGTAACTGTAGTCCGCCAGGCTGGCCTTGATTGCAGGAAATTCGTTGATATGACACTTAATGCCGCTGATGCCTGATTTCAGCGCCTGGGTAAAGGCGGGTATTCCAATTCCATTGGCAGCAGAGACGCCTAAGCCGGTCACAACGACATGGTTCATCATACGCCCCCGGTCTTACTTTACTGATTGAGCATTTATGCCACAGAGCAGCATATGCAAATGAAATGGTTACTGCGCTTTGGCGTGCAGGAAGCTGACTAACTCGCCGATGTTTTTAAGAGAAGCGGCTTCGTGGAGGGGGAATATGACATCAATGGCTTCCATGCTGGAGAGAAGAATATCTGCACGGTCAATTGAGTTGGCGCCTAAATCTCGCATGCTGTCTTCTTGAGTAATAGTACCGGCGTCCAGGTGCGGCAGGGTTTCCAGTAGGTTTTTTACGATGATGTTGAATATGTCTTCTTTACTCTTTGGGCTCATACGCTGCTCCTGACTTGTATGGTGGAGTATAAATTAACATGAATGAGAATGAATTTATTAATTTCAACGCCAAAGAAGAACACCAGAGTTAATTATCCTCTGATAATGAAGCTCGATCTGAAAACCGGCTTTTCTTTATTATTGATCCTGAGAAGTTAACCAGAAATAACCAAGAATAGCCAAGATAAATCATGAAGAACGTTTAACTCTTTGCTCTGTTGGCAACCTTATATCAGGGAAAATAAAGGAGTGTCAATCAGTATTTATCAATTTTTTTACAGTTTTGTCACCTGCGGTTAGCACCTGTTTTTTGCGCATTTTTGTATCCAATCCGAATGCTTTCACGGCTCGGCCAGCTTGGCGGATAGCTGCCAACAGGAGGGTATAGGCTCATCGCAACGCCAGGCAGCAGAACCATGCTGCCGGCGCCCGCTATCGTGTTTCTCGCTGCGCCCGCACTTTGGCATTCGATACCCGTCAGGGTGAGTGAGCAACGCAGGGGGCGATGATGACGTTATTTTTCATTTAAAATCAATTAATTGTTATTTTTAACCCGATATTGATTATGCGGCGCGCGTTACTCATCCGTTCCGCAGGTATCTTCCTTGACCATGCGGCAATGCGCTCTCGGCAAGCGTCTTTACGCTGTCCGGGTCGCAATCCGTGCCGTAAGGACAAGATGGGGGTTATCCCTTCCCACTCAATTCAGTTGTTCGTTTTATCAACATTTCGCGAAGCGGGGTGGGCTTGTCAGTCGGGCTTTCATGCTAAAAACGGTTAGTATGACTTAACATTTACGCTCCTGTTTTCATTAAGAAAAGCTAATTAAATGTTAATGCTTAAGCTGATTGAAATATTTTGAAATAATTTTTGCGCAGCGGCTCCATGTGTCATTTTAAGTTTTGGTTATAGTTGTTTGGATCTAAATATATTGAAATCGAAGTTTAAGTGAAGAAGCCTTCCAAAGTTAACCAAACTATTCATGCATATTGGTGAAGGGGTCGTGATGTCGGCGTACACGTTAAGTGACAGCAGTCTTATTGTTTCTGGGCATGTGGTACTGAATGAACCTATTCTTCCGGCGATGGGATATGTTCACTTTGTTGCGTCATCATTATTGAATAATAACGACGCTAATAATGCTGATAGCATTTATCCTATGCAGCTAAAAAATGCAGTCTGGTTCTCGCCGATGACCCTGGATAAGGGGGCCTGCGAGGTGAACATTGTTTTTGGCGATGAAGACGATGATAAAACTTACTGGGTTACGTCAAAGGTGCCGGGTAAGGCGACAAAGCGCCATGCGACGGGCGTAGTGTCATTCGATTTTAACGCTGCCGAAGCAAACGAAAGGCCGGTTGGCTCCGTATTTCCTCTGCCCGATATCACAGCGCAAACCTTCACCCATAGGCTGACTCGTGATGACATTTACCGCCAGTTTCTGTCTGCCGGCATCGATTACCGGGGCAATTTTCAGTGTTTGCATGCGCTGCACTGCAACCGAACGCTTTTTTGGGGCCAGATCTGTGCGGATGAAGGAAGTCTGACAGACCTTCCTTCCCCCTACATCCTCGACGCCGCAATACAAACGGTTTTGCTTGGCGCCAGAAAAGCCCTGTGGAGTGACCGCCCCGAGCAAGTTTATGTCCCTTTCTCGTTAGACAATATCTTGATTCACAAGCCATTAACGCCAAAGTGCGATGTTTTTTCCGTCCCAAGACAGGCGTCTTCACACTCGCCTGAGAAGGGGATTTTCGACGTGCTGATAGTCAGCGAATCGGGGGATATACTGGTGGAAATGAAAGGCTTGCATATACGGGCATACCATAAAGCCGGGCAGGGTGAACAGAGCTCGCTTGCCGCCGCGCCAACGGAGACGGGGCAAACATGGGCGATCGCCGCCACCTTTACGGCAGAACCGATCGTTGAGCCTCTGCAGACCTGGTTCTCCCAACTGAACTGGCATGATCGCATCACGTTTGCGCCATACAATCAGGTTTATCAGGAGCTGCTCAGCCCGCAGAGTGTGCTGGCGACAAACGCCGCAGGCGTAAATGCGATTCTGTGTCGATTAGAAGATCTGATCGCCAATGAGGCGGCGCCGGCGCCCGCGACAAGGAAAAATGGCGTTCCTCAGGTTTCACCGGAGCAAATCAATCATCATTTGACGGATTGTGAGCGCTTCGTCCTGCCTAACGGGATGGAGATTGCGCATCTGAAACCCTATGAAACTCGCTATCTGTACGAAGAAATTTTCGTAGAGAAAACATACGTGAAACACGGTATTTCCTTTGCGCCAGGGGATGTGGTCGTCGATATTGGCGGCAACATCGGCATGTTTTCCCTGTTTGCTACGACTCAATGTCCTGATTTACGTATTTTTTCTTGCGAACCGTCACCGATCTCCCACGCCATTCTTCGTAAGAATCTCGCACTCTATGCGCCTGAAGCCAAAGCGTTGCAAGTGGGCATTGCCGACAAAGATGGCGAGGCCGAATTTGTTTTTTACCCCAACTCTTCAGTGTGGTCCGGGTTCCATACCGATGACGAGGAAGATGGCGAAGCGCTGAAAAAATCCATGGAAAATGAGGTGGCCAAGCATCTTGGCGCCCTGGACGGTGAGGTCATTCGCGAACATTTGGATGCGATGATCGGCGAACGTCTGCAAAAACAGACTTATCAAGTGCAGATGCGTTCGTTGACCAGCATCATGCAAGAGCATCATATAAAAACTATCGATCTGTTGAAGGTCGATGCGGAAAAATGTGAATGGGACATTTTAAGCAGCATTGCCGATGATGTCTGGCCGAATATTCGCCAGATCGTAGTTGAAGTTCATGATAAAGAAGGGGTGACGGCAGAAAAAATCGCCCGGCTGCTGCGCGATAAAGGCTATGAGCTGGCGGTAGTGGAAGAGGATATGCTTAAGTCCTCCGGGCTCGCCAACTTTTATGCCAGACGCCCGGCGGTTCAGGCTGACAATGCGCCGCGTTTGTCCCCCCTTGAACAAGGCGTCCGCGATAACTTTAACGATCTGCTTACCCTGGTCGGAGAACAGTCGCACCGTCGTCAAGGCCCGACGTTCTTCGTGCTTTGCCCGCCTTCCCCCGCCATGCGTGAGCGGTTTTCCGCCGCCTTGCTAACGCAAGTCGCTGAGATGATGCATCGCATACAGGGCGATAAGGCGGAGATTCGCTGTATTGACCTGAATCATCAGTTGCAGGCTTATGGTGTCACCGACTATCACGATGACGTGCGTGATGAAATGGGACATATTCCCTATACGCCCGCGTTTTTCGAGGTGATCGCCTCCGTTCTCGTACGCCATGCCGATGCCGGCCGGCGCCCGCCTTATAAAGTGATCGCCCTGGATTGCGATAACACGCTGTGGTCTGGCGTAGTCGGCGAACAGGGCGCTGCGGGCGTCACTATCGATGCGAATTTCCGCGCCTTGCAGCAGTTTATGTTGCGTCAAAAAGAGCGGGGAATGTTGCTATGCCTGGTGAGCAAGAATAACCGGGAGGATGTAAAGCAGGTCTTTGACAGCCGTGACGACATGGTGCTGCAATGGGATGATTTTGTTGATGTGCAAATCAACTGGAACGCCAAATCTGACAATTTGCAACATCTGGCAAAAACGCTGAACCTGAGTTTGGACAGCTTTGTTTTTCTTGATGACAGCCCGATTGAATGCGCCGAGGTCTCTGCGCGTTGCCCGCAGGTGCTCAGTTTGCAATTGCCGGAGAATAACGACGCCATTCCCGGGTTCCTGGCGCATGTCTGGGCCTTTGATCAGGTGCGCCGCACGACAGATGAGGATGCAAAACGCACCCATCTTTATCAGGAGCAAGCCCGGCGTGAAGCGTTCCGCCAAAGCGCATTCAGCATGGAGGCGTTCATTCACGGGCTTGGCCTTGAGGTCACCCTCCAGCCGGCAACGCCGGATCAGGCGGAAAGGCTGTCTCAGCTGACGCACCGCACCAACCAGTTCAACCTCGTTAAAGCGCCTTACTCCGCCGGCGATATCCTTTCCCGCATTCAGCATCCTGAGCAGGGGTGTTGGAGCATCCGCGTTTCCGACCGCTTTGGCGATTACGGCATCTGCGGCCTGTGCCTGTTTTCCGAACACGAACACGCGTTGTCCGTCGATGGTCTGTTGCTCAGTTGCCGCGTGCTGGGACGCGGTGTTGAATATCAGGTGTTGAATGCGCTGGGGCGAACCGCTCTGGAACGGAAGAAGCACACCCTGGGGATCCACTTTACAGCCAATGATAAAAACCAGCCGGCGGAAAACTTCCTGCGCGGCCTCCCGGTAATGGTGCCGGCGTCGTCCGGTATTTGGGCGTATGCCGCACCGGCCGCCGCCTTGGCCGAACTGGCATTTACCCCTTCGCCTCAGGCTATGGATTCAGCGAGTGACAATGCGCCTTCCGGGCAGGAGGCCGCCTCTGCGCCGCACGGGCAATCACGGGATACGCGGCAAATGCAGCGGATTGCCGAGCAGCGCGGCCGGCTCTCGCTGCCGCAAACCGAACGGGCATGCCCACCGATGGCAGCGCATCGGCCAGACGACATCGACAACGACGCCGTTTTGCATTTCATCGATGCGGCCATTGAGCAGAGCCTGCATGAATGCCTGAAGGCGAGGGTCGATATCGACGAGACCAAAGCCTTTTCCGAGTATGGCGTCGACTCCTTCGCCGCCATTAACCTGGCGGTCAAATTGAACGCCGCTTTCTCGATCAGGCTGCCCAGCACCGTGCTCTTCGACTACGGCTGCGTCAGTGATTTGCGCCGTTATCTGCTGGCGAATTATCGCTCCGCCATTGTGGCGCGCATGCAACCGGCGCAACAGCCAGACGCGGCGCCTGCCGATGATGCGGGCCGTCGCGCCGAAGCGCCGATGAATCAAAACCGAAAAAAAGCGAATGAGGCCGGCGAACCGGCACAATACGGCGGGGATATCGCCGTCATTGGCATGTCTGCGCGCTTCCCCGGCATTGCGAACGCTGACGAGTTCTGGTCGATGCTGCTGGCAAGCGGCAACTGCATTTCTGAGGTGCCGGCAGAACGCTGGGATATTGCGGCCTATTACGATGAGGATCGTTCCAAACCGAACAAAACCTACGGCCGCTGGGGCGGTTTTATCGAGGACATTGATAAGTTTGACGCGTCTTTCTTTGGTATTTCCGGTAAAGAAGCCAAACAAATGGATCCTCAGCAACGCCTGTTCCTGCAGGAAAGCTGGCACGCGCTGGAAGATGCGGGATATGCCAACCGGGACATCAAAAACAAGAAATGGGGCGTTTATGCCGGCGCGGATGCCGGCGATTACCAAGCGAATCTGCGGCGCCATGATGTTCCGTTAGACGCCTCTTCATTCATGGGGAACGACTCGTCGATTCTGGCGGCGCGCATCGCTTACTTTATGGATATGAAAGGCCCGGCGATGGCGATCGATACCGCGTCTTCGTCGTCTCTGGCCGCGGTGCATTTGGCCTGCGAAAGCTTGAGAGGCGGCGCGGTCGACATGGCGCTCGCCGGCGGCGTGTCAATTCATACCACCGTCAACTTCCATATTTTATGCGCGAAGGCCGGCATGCTGTCGGCCGATGGGCGCTGCAAACCTTTCGATCATCGGGCCGACGGTTTTGTTCCGGGAGAGGCGGTCGGCGTTGTGGTCCTGAAACGCCTGCAGGATGCCATTGACGATAAAGACCCTATTTATAGCGTGATCAAAGGATCCGCGATGAACCAGGACGGCAAAACCAACGGGATCACCGCGCCGAGCAGCCGTTCGCAGACCGAGTTGATTTGCCAGGTTTACGATGAGCTGAATCTCGGCGCCGATGAACTGACCTATATAGAGGCTCACGGCACCGGAACCAAACTGGGCGATCCGATAGAGATCACCGCCCTGACGGATGCTTTCCGCAGACAAACCCAACGCGTCGGTTTTTGCGCCATTGGTTCGGTCAAAAGCAACATCGGCCACTGTGTTCATGCGTCTGGCGTCAGCGCGCTGATCAAGCTGTTGCTGTCTTTCAAACATCGCCAATTGCCGCCCAGCGCCAACTATGAAAAACCGAATCCGCTGATCCCCTTTGAAGAAACGCCGTTTGTCGTCAATACCCAGGTTCAGGATTGGCAGCCGAACGCTCAGGGCAAACGGATAGCCGCAGTGAGTTCATTCGGTTTTAGCGGAACCAATGTGCATATGGTGCTTGAAGAGTTTAGGCCGGCGAGTGATGAAAGCGCGCCGACCAAACCGCTGAACGCGTTGGATCCCGAGCCCGCCTTGTTGTTGCTTTCCGCCAGAAGCGAAGCGCAATTGCACCTCCTGGCTCAACGACTGAAAGCGCATCTTCAGCAACACTCACCGCTGACGCTCGGCGAGTTAAAGGATATCGCTTATACGTTGCAACTTGGACGAGAATCCCTGGGCCATCGTCTGGCGGTTGCCGGAAAAAGTGAGGCGGAGATGCTATCGGGGCTGGAGGACTACCTCAGCCGGCAGGCGTTTGCGCAAACTTATCTCACCGCCGCCGTGGCGCAAGGCGAGCGGAATAAAGGCAACAGCGCGGGGCAGCAGGCGGAGATCGACCGCGCCATGCAGCAACGCGACCTGAGAGGGCTGGCCGGGCAGTGGCTGGAGGGGCGGCAAGTTGACTGGTCTGCCTGGTATCCGGCGGCGCGCCAACGCGTGGCCAACCTGCCGCATTATCCTTTCGAACAAGAACGGCACTGGCTGCCCGAAAACCCGGCCCGCGCCATACCGCATGCCGGGGCGATATCTGCGGCCGATGTCTCGCCGGCAGTCATGGCCGCTCCCTTGGCTGAAAGCGCGCCGGGCAAGCGGGTGCTGGCCGCCTTGCAAACCTTCCAGTCGGCGGATTCGCAGGCAGAGATAGCCTCCATTCCGCTAACGGATGAAGGCCAGGGCGTATTCTCGTTGCGCCTTTATGGCACCGGCGGGGTTTCGGCCAGCCAGCTTTCCCACATGTTGACGGCGTTAAAACGCCGCTCGGACATCAGCGTTCTGTTGCTCTGCGGGGATGAGCAGGGCTTCCTTGCCGATCTTGAGCATGACCATGAACTGTTTTTACAGCAGGCGCTGTACCGTACCGTGCTAACGATGCCGTTTCCCGTGATCGCCGCCGTGCCTGGTGATTGCAAAGGCTATGCCTGGTTGCTCGCCTGTCTGTGCGATTTCGCCGTCTTGAGCGCAACGGCCCGCTATCACTACGCCAGCGGCGATCAACGGGTATCGCAGCCGTTGTATCACCTGCTGAGCGAGCGTTTCACGCCCGCTGCGGCTCAGGCCTTGCTGACCGACATGCGGCAGCAGGAAGGCCGACAGTTGAAAACGCGGGGGCTGTTGATGCCGGTTTTCCCGTCGGCAGAGGTTATCGGGGAAAGCCTGAAACTGGCGCGGGAGCTGGCGAAAGCGCCCAGAGAAGCGCTGGTTCAATTGAAGCAGCATTTGGCGGCCACGCTGGTCCAGCTCTCTGCCGCACCGGCAGACAGCCCGATCGCGTTTACGCCGGACGCCGCAGTTGCTGCCCCGTTACTGCCGGAAAACGGGGTGCAGGCGTTCGAAAACGGCCAATTGCCGGCGCCGTCTGGCCAGCCGCGCAAAGTGGCGCTTAGCTCCGCGGTTATCGAGGCGCAAGCGTATGACAATGGCGTGCTGTTGGTCCGGTTATGTGAGCGTGAAAGCCGTAATAAATTCTCGAAAGCCTTCGTGGCCGGTTTTGAAGAGATCTTTGCGCATATCCGCCAACATCACGGCTATAAAGTGGTGGTGCTGACCGGATATGACCACTATTTTGCCAGCGGCGGCACGCTGGAAACGCTGCAGGCGATCCAGAAAGGCGAAGCGAAGTTCACCGACGAAAAAATCTTCGCCTTGCCGTTGGAATGTGAAATTCCGGTCATTGCCGCGATGCAAGGGCATGGCATCGGTCCGGGATGGGCCGTCGGTATGTTTTGCGATGAGGCGATCTTCAGTCTGGAAAGCGTCTACTACAGCCCGTATATGCGTTACGGATTTACCCCGGGGGCTGGGGCGACGCTGATCCTTCCCAGCCGGCTGGGCCTGGATCTCGCCAGGGAAGCTCTGTTTACCGCCGGCGAGTATAAAGGGTATGAACTCCTGCAGCGCGGGCTCAAAAATCCGGTGCTTGAACGCGCCCGGGTGTTGCCCTTTGCGCTGGCTGCCGCCAGTGCGATCGCCCGGAAATCGCGCGCTGAGCTGGTTGCCTGGAAAACGCAGCGCTCGCAGCCTTTGCGAGATCGCGTCGAAGCGAACTACGCGCAGGAGCTTCGGATGCATGAACGGACTTTTGTCGGCAATCCAGAGGTGTTATCGCGTATCCAACAGCATTTTAACCTGGGGGAATCGATCGCTCCACAGCAAGGCGCGAACGCGGTGACGGTGAATGAGCCGCATTCCGTCGGCGCCGGGCAGCCCGCGCAAGACGCGCCTCAGGCGTTGTTTGAAAAAGTGTATGTTCTCCTGCGGCGGATGCTGACCGACGAATTGCAAATCAAGGCCGAGCAGGTTGAAAGCGAGCAGCCTTTTGTCGACCTTGGGCTGGATTCGATTACCGGCGTCACCTGGGTGAGAAAAGTCAATGCGGAATACGGGCTGACGCTCAACGCCGCCGACATCTACAGTTACCCCAATCTGAAACTCTTCACCGCGTTGGTGATCGATAACGCGGGCCTCAGTGCAGCCGTGGCTGACCATCATGTCGTTAAAACGAACAAGACCGCGGACGTCTTGCCGGGGCTGCCCGCCGACAGCGGCGGCCATGTGGAAGCTCCGTCGGCCAACGTGCTGGCGTTTTTAAGCCAAACGCTGTCTCAAGAGCTGCAAATTAAAGCGCAGGCGATCGACCCTGACATCGCTTTTGTCGATTTGGGCCTGGATTCGATAACCGGCGTCACCTGGATCAGAAAGATCAACCAGCACTTCGGCCTGGCGCTGAATGCAGCGGAAATATACAGCTATCCTACGCTGCAAGAGTTCGCCGCGCTGGTGCAGCGCTATGCCGTGGCGCCGGCGTCGCTCAGTCAGGCGCCGGCCGAACCGACGGCGCAATGGCATGAGGCGCCGCTACCGGCCGCCAGGCCGGAAGAGCTGCGCACCCAGCGCACAGACTCGCCGGCGGCGCCAGAACCGGCGTCTGCCGCAGGTCAGGCGATTGCTATCGTCGGTATGTCCGGTCAGTTCCCGAAAGCGAAGAATTTGCAGCAGTTCTGGGAGAATTTGCGCGCCGGTGCCGACTGCATTTCAGAAGTGCCTGCCGAACGCTGGCCGGTCGCGGCGTTCTTTGACGCTAACCCTCAGGCACCCGGAAAAACCAACTCCAAATGGATGGGCGTGCTGGAGGATGCCGACAAGTTTGATCCGCTGTTCTTCAATATTTCGCCTCGCGAAGCCGAGCTGATGGATCCGCAGCAGCGGGTATTTCTTGAAGCCTGTTGGGGCTGCATAGAAGACTCGGGGTACAACCCTGCCGATTTGTCCGGCAGCCGATGCGGCGTTTTCGTCGGATGCGGCGAGGGTGACTATGAAGCGCGCTTTGGCATGGAACTCAATGCGCAAACCTTTATGGGAAATGCCGCGTCGATTCTCGCCGCGAGAATCGCCTACCACCTGAATTTGCAAGGGCCAAGTCTGGCTATCGATACCGCCTGCTCATCCTCTTTGGTGGCGATGGCCTCGGCCTGTGACAGTTTGGTGCTGGGCAATTGCGATCTGGCGTTGGCCGGCGGGGTTTGCGTATTGGCCGGCCCAAGCATGCACATCATGACCAGCAAAGCCGGAATGCTGTCGGAGGATGGGCGCTGCTTTACCTTTGATCAGCGTGCCAATGGCTTTGTTCCTGGAGAGGGCGTGGGCGTGGTGCTGCTGAAACGTCTGGAAGAGGCGATTGCGGATCGGGACGTCATTCATGGCGTGATCAGAGGATGGGGTGTCAATCAGGATGGCAAAAGCAACGGCATCACGGCCCCGAACGGCAACGCGCAGTCGCGCCTGGAGCAAAGGGTATACACCCGCTTTGGGATCGATCCTGAACGCATTCAATACGTAGAAACCCACGGGACGGGCACCAGGCTGGGCGATCCTGTTGAAGTTGCGGGTTTAAAGCAGAGCTTCGCTCAATTTACCCGCCAGGTGAATTACTGCGCATTGGGCTCGGTGAAAAGCAATATCGGCCATACCCTGAGAGCCGCCGGTGTCGCCTCGGTGCTTAAGGTGTTGCTGGCGATGAAGAATCGCCAGATACCGCCCATGTCGCAGCATCAGGCGCTTAATGAACACATTGCGCTGGACGGTTCACCTTTTTACGTCAACCGGGAGCTTCGGGATTGGAGCGTAGCAGCGGGGCACCGCCGTCAGGCGGCCGTAAGTTCGTTCGGCTTTAGCGGCACCAATGCCCACCTGGTGATTGAACAGTTCTCAAGCGAGGAGGCGCCCGCCATCGTTACCGGGCAACCCGCCGCGCGCGAACCGGCGCTGATCGTCCTGTCGGCGAAAAACGACGCGCAGCTCAGGCAAAGCGTCGTCAATGTGTTGGCTCATGTCCGCGAACAGGCGGACCGGATGCGAGCGCAAGAAGGCCAGGCCGCAGGAGCGGATGCCTACCTGCACTCACTGGCTTATACCCTGCAAACCGGGCGTGAAGCGATGAGTGAACGGTTAGGATTTGTCGCGCACACGCTTGATGAGCTGCAAAGCCAGCTTGCAGCCGCGCTCGACGGCGAGCAGCAAACCCGCGAGCCGATCTTCCGGGGCAAGAGCAAATCACACAGCGATGTGTCGTCGCTCTTTAACGTCGATGACGATATGCATGGCCTGGTGCAAGCCTGGGCCGCCAAGGGCAAGTTCGCCAAACTCCTCGAGATATGGGTCAAAGGCGTCAATATCGATTGGGATATTCTCTATTTACAGGGGACGCCGGCACGCAGCCCGCGAAAAGTGTCTCTGCCGACGTATCCTTTTGCCCGTGAACGCTATTGGGTCGATCTGCCCAGCGCGCCTGCCGAGGGGACTCCGGGCGCGACGGCAGACGCGGCGCCCGTTTCCGCTACCCTTGCGCAACTGCATGACGCGCCGATGGATTTCTCGACTTATGAACACCTGCTGGCGGCAGGCGTAATATCTGCGCAAGACCGCCTCCCCGGATTATGGTTGCTGGAACAGGTGCTGAACGCCTGCGAGTCATCCGCCCGAGGGCAGGCGGTCGAACTGAATTACCTGCTGTGGGGGCAACCGGCCAGCGTGCAGGACGCTGTAGATGGCCATATTCAAACCTATTTCTCCCACGAGGATGACGGTCTCTATTTCCAGTGCGTGACCGAGAAAACGCATCAATCCGTGACTCATCATTTTGGTCAGGTCGCCCTGAACGCATCCGCCGGCGTCGGCAGCCGTGTGCAGGATCTGCGGGCGCTGGAAGCGCGACTGGAAGCGCCTCATCACCAGCAGGCGGCGCTGCAAATCAAACGGACAATCGATGAAAGCGGGTTGCGCCACTACGCGGTGACCGAAAAACTATGTTTTGACGGCACACAGCTGCTGGTGCGACTCAGCGCCCTTGCGCAACGGCCGCATCAGCCGCAAGCAACGCGGTTCCGGCCGGCGCTGCTGACCGCCTGCTGGCAGTTGCTCTCGGCGCTGAATCACCATTGCCATCCTCAAACGCCGCCGCATGGCCAGTGGTACCCATTCTCGCTGGATTCGATCACGACTTATAAGCCGGTTCCGGAGCGCGCGACGGTCTGCATTTCACCCGCGCCTGCGGAACATGCGTCTTTGGTGATCACCGGCGATCTCCCCGGATATGACCTGAGCCTGTACGACGAATCGGGCGCGCTTTGCCTGCGGCTCAGCAACTTGAAAATGGTGAGGGAAGAGGCCTTGCTCACCCTTGAATCGTCCGAACCCTGATCGCGCAGAACACGGATTACTGACCGAATAACCCGTAGGTTTTTGCCAGCCCGTTGAAAGAGGTGATGTCATTGATGGATGTACAAGGAAAACGAGTATGCATTATCGGCGGCGGCCCTTATGGAGTCAGCCTCGGTAAAGAGTTGAACCAGGGCGGCATTGATTATGACCTGTATGAAGCGGAGTCGGACTTTGGCGGCGTATGGAATGCCGACAGCCGCTGTGGCCGCACCTATCCGTCATTGCATCTGATCTCCCCGAAGGTCAATACCCAATATCCGGATTTCCCCATGCCGGAGGATTATCCTCATTATCCCAACCATAAACTGATGCATCAGTATATTTGCCATTACGCGCGCACCTTTGGGGTCTATGAGAAAGCCCATTTCAATGTCGCCGTCACCCGTATTGAACCGCAGGATCAGGGTTGGCAGGTTGAGTTATCGACGGGGGAAAGAAAGTTTTATTCTTTTGTTCTGGTCAGCAACGGCATGCAACGAGAGGCCCGCTATCCTGAATCGGCTTATCGCGGCCATTTCACCGGCGATATCATGCATTCGATCGATTACCGGACGCCGGAACGCATCAAGGGCAAGCGGGTCTTGATCATTGGCGCCGGCAACTCCGGCTGCGACATCGCGGTCGACGCGGTTCATCATTGCCAGGCGGTCTACCACAGCACGCGGCGCGGTTACTACTATCAGCCCAAGTTTATCAACGGCATGCCCACCCCAAGATGGATGGAGGGGTTGGGGAATAAATTTAACACTCGTGAAGAAACGCTGGCTTATATACAACAGGTTTTTAAGCTTGCCGGTTACGACGGTACGGATTTCGGTTTAAAGAAACCGGATTATCCGTTGGATGCCTCCCATCCGATCATGAACTCTCAACTGCTCTATTTTATTGGCCACGGCGATATCCAGCCCAAGGGGGACGTGAGCGAGTTTCGCGGTAATACCGTGATATTCGAAGACGGTTCGCAGGTTGAGGTCGATACCCTGATTTATGCGACAGGATATCACCGCCGCTTCCCATTCCTCGACAGCAAATATCTGGCTATGAAGAACGGCATTCCAGACTGTTTCTTACACATTGTCCCCAAGAACTTTAATAACCTGCTTTTTGTCGGTTATATCAACTCCGCTACGGGCCTGGGGGTTTCCGCCCGTTCTCACGGCTTGTTCGTCGTGGATTACCTCAAGGCTTATTTCGCGCAGTCTCAAGGGCTGCACGATTTTACCCGCATGAAAAAAGAGCAGAACCCCGATCTGGGGCAGAACTATTACATCGGTTCTTTCCGCCATCAGTGGGAAGTCGATCTCTGGAAGTTCCTTAAGTTACTGGCGCAGTACCGTGAAGTACTCAACAGAAGGTAGAGGCGATGACAGGCAAAGATAACAACACCCACGACTTACACGAGTCAGCCCGGAATGCGCTGGAAGCTGAGTTGATGCAATCCGTCAGGAAACCTATGCCTACCGACGTCAATCCTGCTCGCGCCGCCGTTGAATGGCCGCTTGCCGCTGCCGTCGGCGATGGTTACCGCCAGGCGCTGCGGCAAGAGGTGCTGGGCATTTTTTCCATGATCCTCAAGTTGCCGGCGGAAAAAATCGACAGCGAGGAAAAGATATCGACCTACGGCGTTGATTCTATTGTCATTACGGAAATCATGGGGCGTATCGCCGGTGCATTGGGCGTGTCGCTTTCCGCCGCCATTTTCTTTGAAGCCAGAAACATTGAGGAACTGACAGATATCATCATGGCGCGTTTCGGCCAGCATGTCGCGGCGCGCTATGAGCCTTCGCCCGTCCGCAGCGATGACAGCCGGTCAGCCGAATGGGCGCCGGGCCAACGGCGCGGGCCGGCGGCAGCGGCAGACATCGCCACCGGTGAAAAATCAGCCCGGCACCTTCAGGCGCTGTTGGCAAAAAGTCATCAGATCAAGCGACAACGGGAACGGCGCGCTGCGCCGGGCGATCGGGCCCGGCCCATTGGCGCACCGGCAAACGGGCGTTACGAGCCGATCGCCATCATCGGCATGAGCGGAATGTTTGCGCAATCTTCCTCGGTGGAGGCGCTGCAGCGCCACCTTTACCAGGGCCGGGATTGCATCAGTGAAATTCCCAAAGAACGCTGGGATTGGAAGGCCATCTACGGCAACCCGAAAGACGGCGAGTTGACCAATGTTAAATACGCCGGCTTTATTCAGGACGTGGATAAGTTCGATCCGGGTTTTTTTGGCATCTCACCGCGTGAAGCTCAGACCATGGATCCTCAGCATCGGTTGTTTATAGAATCGGCCTGGCAGCTCATCGAGTCATCCGGTTACGCCCCTTCGGCATTGGCCGGAAAAAAGGTCGGGGTATTTGCCGGCATCAATTTGCAAGACTATGCCGAAACTGTCCTGAATGCCCAATCCCGCGATATTGTCGAGCTCACGGCGATCCCCCATATGTTTTGCCCGAACCGCCTCTCTTATTTGCTGGATGTGCATGGCCCCAGCGAAATTATCGACACCGCCTGTTCAAGTTCTTTAGTGGCGATCCACCGCGCGGTGATGAGCATTCAGCACGGTGATTGTGATATGGCGATAGCCGGCGGCGCCAACCTGATCCTGAGCCCGAAAATGCACATTCTGTACAGCAAGGCCGAAATGATTTGCGAGGACGGCCGCTGCAAGACGTTCTCTGATCAGGCCAACGGCTACGCCCGCGGGGAAGGGGTTGGCGTCGTCATGCTGAAAAGGCTGTCCGCCGCGCAGGCGGATAAAGATCGTATTCTCGGGGTCATTATCGGCTCGGCGGAAAATCACGGCGGCGCCGCCACCTCGCTGATGGCTCCCAACCCGAATGCCCAGGCTCAGTTGATTCGCGATGCGCACAGTAAATCCGGGGTTGACCCGCGCAGCATTACTTATATTGAGTGCCATGGAACCGGCACGCCGCTGGGCGATCCTATTGAGGTCAACGGCCTGAAAACGGCCTTTAAAAATCTCTATCAGGAACACGGGCTGCATACTGCGGCGGCGAAACACTGCGCATTAGGTTCGGTGAAATCCAATATCGGCCATACGGAAACCGCCGCCGGCGTTGCCGGCGTCATCAAGGTGTTGTTGGCGATGCAGGACGAATATTTGCCCAAATCGCTGCACTGCCAGAATCTGAACCCTTTGCTGGAGCTGGAAGAGAGCCCGTTCTATGTCCTTCAGGAGGGCGAAACCTGGCAACGGCCGACGATCGGTGACGTGACGCAACCATTGCGGGCCGGCGTGAGCTCCTTCGGCGCCGGCGGCGCGAACGCGCATCTGGTGATTGAGGAATACCGTCAGGAACCTGACGAGCCGTTGTCCCTGGTCCTGGAGCCGGAAATCATCGTGCTGTCGGCCAAGAACAGCGAAAGGCTGCAGGTCTATGCGCAGCATTTGACGCAGTATGTCGCTCAAAATTCGGCTTATGTCGCGACACACTTCAAGCAGTTCGCCTACACGTTACAAACGGCGCGGGATGCGATGCCGGTGCGAGCCGCATTCGTGGCCGAAGATGCGGCTTCGCTTTTGCGCCAACTGACCCTTCTGGCGCAAAAAACACCGGCCGCCGCCAGTGACGAGGCCATTTTTGTCAACAACGAGGGCGCGGAACGCGCTTCCCATGCCGATGCGCAGGATATCGCGCGTTGGTGGCAGAACCGGCAGCTTAGTGAAGTCGCCCGGGCCTGGGTGGCGAGCGGTGCGGTCGACTGGCGGCAGCTATACGCGGGCCGGCATTATCCGCGCCTGGCGCTGCCAACCTATCCCTTCGATCGCCGTCGTTACTGGATCAAGGAGACGCAGCCGCAGCCGGTGGTGACCGTCGCGGCCATCCAGCCGGCAAAAGAACCGATGAAAAGGGCCAGCCATTCGGAAAAGATCCGGCTGCAGCCGCTGAAATCGAAGAGGGACGCCAATCCGCCGGTGGCAGTTGGCGGCGACGCGGCTTCGGCGCAGGCATGGCGGCGCGACGAGCAGGATCATGACGACAACGGGGCTGCCACGCTGAACGGCAACGGCGCCCTGCACAGCGGCGAGAGACCGCTTGAGAGCGTCATCGACGCATTACGAGCCAGTTTGGCCCGGGCGCTCTGTTGCGCCGAGGCGGATATTCATCTGGATCGCTCCTTTGCTGAAATGGGCCTGGACTCGATTGTCGGCGCTGAATGGGTGCATGACATCAACCGACAGCTTGGCAGCGCCTTATCCGCTACCCGGTTATACGACTATTCCAGCGTTCGGCAACTGGCGCAGTTTATCGCGCTCAGTGGCGCGCCGGAACCGCGTCATGCCGGGGATACGCCTCGGCATGACGGCCGGCCGGCTATCGCCCCAGGCGCCGTGGCGGCATCGGCGCGCTCCGCAGAGCGGCAACGCGAGCCGGCCGCGGCGATCGCGCCATTGTTGAAAGCCAGCCTGGCTGATGCACTTTACATTGCGGTGGAAGACATTCAGAACGATCGCGCCTTCTCGGCGTTAGGTCTGGACTCGATTATCGGCGCCGAATGGATCAATGAGATAAACAAGACGCTGGGCACAGCGCTTTCCGCCACGCGTTTGTACGACTACCCCAACATTCAGGCTCTGGCGGAATATATTGCGACGCAATCCGATGGAGCAACGCCGCGCCCAAAACCGAACGCGGCCGTTTCAGCGCCTGAGGACGCACGTCCCGAGGTTCTGAAACCGGCCGCTTCCATCGCGCCCGCACGCTCGGAAGAAGCCGCCATCCCGCATCGCCTGCAAGAGAAAATCGCCATCATCGGCATGGCCGGCCGCTATCCCGATGCGGACAATTTGACGCAATACTGGGATAACCTGGCGAACGGGCGCAATGCCGTGCGTGAGGTCCCCAAAGCGCGTTGGGACGTCGATCAATACTTCGATGCCGATCGTCGCGCGGAAGGAAAGGTGTATTGCAAATGGTTGGGGGCATTAACGGATATCGACTGTTTTGACCCGCTCTTTTTCTCGATCTCGCCCGCCGAAGCGGAAGGCATGGATCCCCAGCACCGTCTTTTCCTACAGGAAGGATACAAGGCGTTTGAAGATGCCGGCTACAGCCCCGAGGCGTTGAGTCAGCAGAACTGCGGCGTTTATATGGGGATAATGAGCTATGAATATGCTCACCTGATGCTGAACTCCCCGCGGCCGCTGTCCGGTACCGGCAACAGCTTCGCCATCGGCGCGGCGCGAATTCCGTATTTCCTTAACCTGAAAGGGCCGGCCATCCCTGTCGATACCGCGTGTTCGTCTTCGCTGGTCGCGACCCATTTGGCCGTCACGGCATTACAAAACGAGGAAATAGACCTGGCGCTGGTCGGCGGCGTCAGCCTTTATCTGATGCCGGAAACCTACATGGGCATGTGTTCTGCGGGCATGTTGTCACCTGAGGGCCAGTGCAAAGCGTTCGATGATACGGCGGATGGATTTGTGCCCGGCGAAGGCGCCGGATGCCTGGTGCTGAAACGGCTGTCTCAGGCCGAGGCGGACGGCGACCATATTTATGGCGTCATTATTGGCTCGGGCATCAACCAAGACGGCAAAACCAACGGCATTACGGCACCCAGCGTCAACAGCCAGATCGAACTGGAGAGAGAAGTCTACCGCAGGTCTCAAATAAACCCGGATTCGATCAGCTATGTGGAGACGCACGGCACAGGAACGAAACTCGGCGATCCTATTGAGTTTGAAGCGCTGACCGCCGTCTTCAGAGAGCAGACATCGCGCAAGCGTTTCTGTGGCCTCGGCTCGGTGAAAAGCAATATCGGCCACGCTTCAGCGGCATCCGGTATGGCAAGCGTGCACAAAACGCTGCTGTCAATGAAACACCGGCAACTCGCGCCATCGCTGCATTTTATCAAGCCTAACCAACACGTTAACTTCGAAGATTCGCCTTTCTACGTCAATACGCAACTCCAGCCCTGGCGACATGATGAAAACCAGCCGCGAAGAGCGGCGGTGAGCGCCTTCGGCTACAGCGGTACCAATGCGCATATGGTGATTGAAGAGTATCTGCCGCCGGCGGCTGACGTGGCGGAGGATAAGCCGCAGGTGATCGCCTTATCGGCGATGCGGGCCGACCGTTTGCCGCTGATGGCGGAAAATCTGCTGGCCTGGCTCCAGGAGGAGCAAACGGCCGGCCGTACCGTCGATATGAGCCGGCTGGCTTATACCTTGCTGAGCGGGCGCCAGGCCATGACGGAACGGCTGGCGTTTGTCGCCGCCTCGGTCGGCGAGCTGCAAGAGAAACTGGGCCGGTTTATCGCCGGGGATATTGCGACACCGCCACTCTTTAGAGGAACGGTGAACGGCAACCCGTCGGCGCTTGAGCGCCATCAATGCGCCAACCCGGCGGATCTGCACGCGCTGGCGGCGGCCTGGGCCACAGGGGCGGCGCTGCCCTGGGATTTACTCTATCCGCAGGCCGCTGAAGGCGCTGCGCGCCGTTTCCCCCAAAGAATCAGCTTGCCGACGTATCCGTTTTACCGGCAGCCGTGCTGGTTCGAAGAGACAGACGGCGTGGTCGCGCCGGCACTTTCGGCGGACGCCGCCGGGACAGCGCCGGCTGACGAAGAAACGCCATGGCTGCGGGCGACAGAGGCCTGGGTTGAGGTGAATGCCGATAAAGACACGCCATGGGTTGAACGCATCGAGGCGAACCGCGACAGGCAAATACTGGTGCTGGATCAGACCGCTGCAGACTATCGGAGCGTCGAGCAGGTGTGTCGGCATCTTCAGCAGATCACAGATAACGTTCAACCGCTCTGGGATGTGCGGCATATCGCCTTGCCGAAGGATGCCTTAACGGCGGAGGCGCAGAGCGCCGCGCTGCAAGAGGCGCTCTCGGCGGCGATCCCTCATCCCGATAAGCCGTTGGCGATTTTTCTGTTCCTGCCCGATAGCCCGGACGCCGAGGCAGAGTCTGGGCTGCGGCTTGCCTATCTTTGCGTGCAGGCCGTCCAGGCGGTTGCCCGGCTAAATCCGGTGCAATTCTATTGCTGTCACCGGGCGGACTATGATCGCGGCCTGACAGCAGCGGCCGTGCAATATGAAGCGCTCTGCGGACTGCTGCGCTCTGCGATCCTGGAAACCGTGGGGCATAGCTACCGGAACGTCATCTTTTCTCCGCAGACAGCCCACCGGGAGACGGCGCTTCAGTTGATGCAAACCTGGCTGTGCGACGGCATGTCGGCGCCTGAAGCGGGCAGACAGACACAGGCGATCGGCGCATCGACAGTGCGTTTTTCTGGCGGCCGGCAGTACGCGTTGCGCGTCAGTGAATCCGAGCGGCCTGAAACGGCGGATGCGCGTTTTCGCACGGGCGCAACCTATCTCATGGTCGGCGCTCTGGGCGAAACGGGGGAGCAGTTTTGCCGGGTTTTAGGGCAGCGCTATCAGGCAGAGTTGGTGATTTTCTCTCGCCGCCCGGAAAGCCAGGTAGCGCCGATTCTGGCGCGCATCCGGGCCTCTGGCGCCCGGGTTATTTATCATGCCGTCGACATTCTGGATATCGGCCAGATCGGCCAGGCGATGCAGCAGCTGAAATCTGCCGGCATCACCCTCCACGGGGTTGTGCAGCTGGCCCGACAGGTGAGCGACGGTTCCATCGTGAATAAGCCTTGGGATGCGTTTCGGCAGACGCTGGCGGCGAAGGTCGCAGGCACCCTGAACATCGACGCGGCAACGGCCAATGAACCCTTGGCGTTTTTCCTGATGTTCTCTTCCGTCGCCGCGTTCGGCATTCAAGGCTCTCCGGATTATGCCTATTCCGCCGCGTTTCAGAACGCGTTTGCCCGCTACCGGCAACAGCGGGTCGCCCAGAAACAACGGCATGGGCTCACGGCTTCCCTTTGCTGGGGGCAATGGGAAACTGACGGCGCCGTTGAGGCCGAGCGGCTGCCTGCACGTTTGGCGCATCTGGCGCGGCAGGGCATGGGCAGCATTAATGCCCCGGCGGCGGTACGGCAGATACAAGCCGGGCTGGCAGAGGGCGCCACGGCCCTGGTGGCCGTGACCGACTGCGACAAGGCGAGAGTGCTGTTGGGTTTTGACGCGCCACAGACGGTGGCCGTAAACGCCGGCGAGGCGCACGCGACGGCGGAAGCGGTGCGACAACACATCGAACGCTATCGGCAAGGGGGATTAACGCCAGCGGCGTTTGCGGATTATCTCTCTTCCTTGTCCTTGCAGGATTTGCCGGCCGAGTTGCAACAAGAGGTCGGGGCCGCGATTGCGACAGCGCTGCATGAGCCTGCCGCCAACACGGCGCCCATCGAAGCGGCCAAAGACGCCGGCAGGGCGACGCCGAGAGAAGGCGACGGCGAACTGCGCAACGTGCTGGCCTTCGGGATCGAGAAAGTCATGAAGCTGGGCGACGATCTTGACTGGGATAAACCCCTGCAAGACTACGGGATGGACTCGATTATCGCCATGCAGCTGAGCACCACATTGGAAAAACAGATGAAGTTTCCCGTGCAGCCGAATTGGCTGATCGATCATCCGACCCCCAACTTATTGATGAAAAAATTGCGTGAACAGGTTGGCGCAAGAGGGAACCGGTTATGAAAACGCTGAATCAAAAGCTGGAAAACTTTTTCTCCGGTTACCACACCTCAGAGACCGCTGCGCGGAACGGCAAGCCTGGGACAGACGTTTCTTTCAGCTATCTGTTTTTTTCTGATGTCCGCAAAGATGTCTCGGATCGGGATAAATATCGTTTTGCCCGCGAGCTTGTTGAGTTTGCCGACCAGGCCGGGTTTGAATCGGTTTGCTTCCCTGAGCGTCACTTCTATGAGTTCGGTTCTATTTACGCCAATAACGCTATCGCCGCGGCTTATTTTGCGCCGCTGACTAAAAACGTGCGCCTGCGTTCAGCCGCCGTGACCAATACGCTGCACCATCCGGTCGAAATCGTCGAAAACTGGGCGATGGTGGATATTCTCTCCGACGGTCGGGTTGAGCTGGGCATCGGCAGCGGCTGGAACAAGGCGGACTTTATCCTGTCACCCGAGACGTATGACGATCGGGCAAAAATACGCGACCAGCGGATCCCGGTCATTCAGCAGCTCTGGCGCGGTGAAACCGTAGATTTTCCCGGCCCCGGCGGGGAGCTTTTCCCGACGGTCGTATATCCGCGCCCGATTCAAAAAGAGGTCGCCATTTGGTACTTCAGCGTCTCGGAACCGGGTTTTCGCTATGCGGGGCTGCAAGGGTATAACGTCTTCGGCATGCTGCATGGGATAGACCTGCACGAGTTCGGCAAGTATGTGAGCAGCTACCGGGCTGCCCGCGCCGAAGCGGGGTTGGATCCTCTGAGCGGCCGGGTGACGCTGATGATGCACACCTTCGTTCATCCGGACATGGAATGGGTACAGCGGGTGGTCTGCGAACCGTTCAAGGCTTATATCCGCAGCAGCATTATTCCCCAGATGAAAGCCAGAGATAAGCATTTCGATAACAGCCAAATCGATCACATTCTTGATTACGCCTATGCGCGCTTTTTCAAAACCGGAGGCATATTCGGCCCGCTTGATGAATGCCAGAAACAAATTGATTTGGCGGTAGCGTGCGGCGTCAATGAAATTGCCTTTCTTCAGGACTTCGGCATGGACTACGCCGCCGTAAAAAACGCCCTGGGTTATTTGCAGCAATTGGTTGACCTTAATCTCAAGCGGGAGAAGTCTTTTTATGAGTAAGCAAGCAGCACAATTATCTTTCATTGCGCAGTGGATTAATAATCATAAAACTGCTTCTTCAGATTCGGCATCAACGCTGCTGGCTGCCAACGGCAATATCGAGCCTTTGGCGATTACCGGCCTGGCGGGATATTTCCCGCAGTGTATGAGCATTGCCGAGTTATGGCGGCATCTCGATGCCGACGAGCCGTTGATCACCACATTGCCGGCGCAACGCGAAGCATGGTATCGGCAAGGCGAGGCCGAGGGAGACACGCCGTGGTCGGTGCTGGCAGGCGGGTTTATTCCCGATATCGCCTCTTTTGATGCGGCAAAGTTCGGCATCTTACCGATCGAAGCCGAAGAGATGGACCCGCGGCAACGTCTGCTGCTGATGTCAACCTATCACACGCTGGAAGACGCCGGCCTTGTTCCCGCCGCGCTGAGCAAAACGCAGACCGGGGTATTTATCGGCTGCGAATCCAACGAGTATGCCGCGCTGATGGCGCGCCACGGTTATCGGCCCGAGTTCGGCCTGACGCAGGCCGACAGCATGATAGCCAACCGGATTTCTTACCAGTTTGATTTGGCCGGGCCCAGTGAGTTAATCAATGCGACCTGCGCCGGGTTCGCCGTCGCGCTTCACCGCGCCACTTTGGCGCTCAGAGCCGGCATCATTGACCGGGCCATTGTCGGCGCAGCCAATATCATGCTGGTTCCGGACGTGACCAACCGATTGAATGACGCCAGCCAGCTCACTCACCGTGAGCAGGTGCGCTCTTTCGGCGAGAATGGCGATGGATTCATCCGATCCGAAGGGGTCGGCACCTTGCTTTTGGAGCGCCTGGCGGACGTCGAGAAGGCCGGGCGGCGGGTCTATGCCGTCGTCAGGCATACCCGGGTTAACTTCAATGGGCAGGGCGGCGTGTCGATGGCGTCGCCGAATACGGATGCGCATTGTGAACTGATCAAAGACTGCTACCGTGAAGCCGCTATCGATCCACGCAGCGTGTCTTACATTGAGGCCCAGGGCATGGGGCTGCCGGTAGCGGACATTGCCGAATGGACGGCGATCAACCGGGCGCTGAGCCAGCTTTGCGATGAACAGGGGCTGGCGTTCGAGCCGGGCTATTGCCGGGTCAGCAGCTTGAAACCCCTGCTGGGGCACATGCATTCCGCCTCGTCACTGGGCGCCTTGTTCAAAGTCATCCGCAGTCTGCAAACCGATAAAATTCATAAAATACCGGGTTTTGAACAGCCGAATGACTATTGCGATACGCAAGACACCCCCTGTGTTTTTGCGAAAGAAACGCAGGCCTGGCCGGCAGGTGAACAGCCCAGGATCGCAGCGATTCATAGCTACGGCTCCGGCGGCAATAATGCCCATATCCTGATTGAAGAATATCGCGGCGCTCACCCTGCGGGCGCCGAGTTTCCGGCGGCGTCGCCCCATTATGCCTTCGCCCGGGAATATTGCTGGTTCCAGCCCAGTGCGCGGCCAAGCCAAACCGCGCGCGCCCCTGACGCCCGCCGCCTGACTGAGACCGAAGCCGACGTGCGCGCGACAATCGCGCGCCTGCTGGGCATGAATGGCGCGGACGACGAAGCCTGCCGGCAGGCATTTACCGATCTCGGCCTCGACTCCGTCTCTGTTGCCGCCTTCGTCAGCCGACTGACGGCGGCGTACCCGGTTAAAGTGCGGCGTTCGGATTTGTTCAGTTACACCACGCCGGCGGCGTTAGCGCGCGTGGTTGCCGAACGCATGCAGAGCGGCGCGGCAGCGAAAGCGCCGCGCCAAACCGCCGTCGCGCCGCGTGCGGCGCAGGGCGGCAATGACGACATCGCCATTATCGGCATCGATATCAAGGTCGCCGGGGCAGATAATGCGGCAGAATTCTGGCAAGTGCTGCGAGAAGGCCGCAGCAGTATTGGGCCGGTGCCGCAATGGCGGCGGCAGCGCGAAGACCTGCAAATGAAAACCTCCCGGGGCGGTTTTATGGCGCATATCGATCGCTTTGACCCGCTGTTTTTTAAGATTTCGCCCCGTGAAGCCCATCATATGGATCCCCATCATCGCTTGCTGTTGCAGTCCGCATGGCGAGCGATTGAAGATGCCGGTTATGACCCGCAGGCATGGTGCGGGCAACAGCACGGCATTTTTGTCGGCATGGAAGAATCAGATTATCCATTGACCGAACACTCTGCGATTACCTCGGTGCATACGGGAACGGCGCCGGCGCGTATCGGTTACTTCCTTGATACCAAAGGCCCTTTGTTGGCCATCGGCACCGCCTGTTCCTCCTCGCTGGTTGCCCTGCATTATGCCTGCCAGAGTATTTTGAACGGAGAGAGCGAATTGGCGCTGGCCGGCGGGTGCAATCTGATCTGCCAGCCGGAGCGTCTGTTGCACGGTTTGTCGCGGATGGGGGATATGCTCTCGCCAGACGGCGCCTGCTATGCGTTTGATCACCGCGCCAACGGCATGGTGGTCGGCGAAGGGTGCGCGACGGTAGTGTTAAAACGCCATGAGGACGCATTGCGAGATGGCGATGACGTTTATGCCATTATCAAAGGCAGCGCAATCAACTATGACGGCAAAACCAATGGCCTGACGGCGCCCAGCGGCGCTCGCCAGAGTGAGCTTTACGCACAGGTTTATCGGCAAAGCGGCGTTTCTCCCGAACAGATCGACTATGTTGTCAGCCATGGCACCGGCACCCTGTTAGGGGATCCCGTTGAGTGCAATGCGCTGATCGATGCCTTCCAGCGCGAAGGGGCGCAAAACAAGCAGTATTGCGCGTTAACCTCGCCGAAAACCAATATTGGCCATACGCAGGCCGCGTCCGGGATCGTGAACGTCATCACGGCGGCGTTGGCGTTGAAACAGCGCGAAATCCCGCCGTCGCTGAACTATACCCAGCCCAATGCGGATATTGATTTTGCCGACAGCCCTTTCTATGTGAATACCGAACTCAAGCGCTGGGATCGCGAGCGGCGTTTCGCGGCGGTCAGTTCTTTCGGCCACACGGGCACCAATGCCCACCTGGTGTTGCAGAACGCAGAGACGCCGGTGAAGCGCCAGGAGGAGCAATCAGGCCGGCATGAGCCGTATCTGATGGTGTTATCCGCTAAAAGCGAAGCCCGGTTGAAACAGATGGCGGCCAACCTGCTCGCCGCGGATGAACCGCACAGCATGGGCGATCTCGCTTATACCCTGCAAGTCGGGCGAACGCCGATGCCGCATCGGCTGGCGTGGTTTAGCGACGACTGGCAGGGCCTGCAGGAAGCGTTGGGGCAATATCTAGCCGGCGGAACTGAAATAAGCGCTTCGCTCGATGTGTATTATGCCGACGTATCGGGAACGGCCCGTTCCGCCGCCGCGCAGGCGTTGCTGCGTGACGAGGGGGGCGCTCACGGGCTTCAACCCGGCCAGACGCCGCCTCTTGCGCGCCTGCAACTGGCCGCCTGGCTGCGCGGCGAGACGGTGGATTGGGCGGCGTTATATCGCGATGCCGCGCCGCGCAGGATGCACCTGCCGACGTACCCCTTCGAGGAGGAACGTTATTGGTTCGCCTCGACGGATGAGGTAAAGGCTCTCGCGCCGCGCCGTGCGGCGGAGGCAGAGCAGAGTGACGCCGTTTGGATCGCTCGCGAAAGATGGCGGGAGCAGCCGCTGCCGGACGCCGTGAATCTCGGCGCCGGGCATTGCAACCGGCGCGTGATTTGCGTCCTGCCCGCCGCCGTTCAAACGACGCTGGGGGCCGGCATTATGCAGATTGCCGGAGAGGGCTCGCCGGCGCTGTTCCTGCACGCGGCGCAGACAGACGCCGACGCCTGCAGCCGTTTCTTTGCGCAGCTGGAGATGACTGCGCAAACGGCAAATGAACCCGAGTCGGCAAACGCGCTGTTGTGCGTTGTCGAACCTGAATCCGCGATGGACCAATTGGTGCCTCTGTTCCAGGGGCTGTTATCCAGCGGGCTCGCGGTCGGCCGTATCTTGATCGTCAGCGCCTTTACCGACGCTCTGGAACGTTGTTACGCCGATGCGTTGGTCGCTTTCGGCGCCTCTTTGCGACTGGTTCTGCCGGAAACGAGCGTCTCGTTTGTCGGGTTCGACACGGCGCCGGGCGATGAGCGCTGGCAGGGTGTCGCCGCATCGCTTCCCGCCGTCTGGGCTGAATTGCAAAGCGAACCGGGCCAAAACGCGCTGTATCTTCAGGGCAAACGCCATGTGCCGACGTACGAACAGGTCCAGATGGCAAGCGACGCTCATGCCGTAAACAACGATGAAAACGCGAAAGCGGAAAGTTGTTTGAAAGTGGGCGGATGTTACCTGATTACCGGAGGGCTCGGTGGGTTGGGGAGGATATTTGCGCGCTATCTGTGCGAAAACTTTATGGCGAAGGTGATCTTGATTGGCCGTTCTCCGCTTGAGCCGGGTAAACAGGCGGATTTGCGCGCCATCGAACAACGTGGCGGTCAGATTTCCTACCTCCAGGCCGATGTGAGCGCGTTGTCGCAGATGGAGTCTCTGTTTGCAGACTGTCGGCGTCAAGGGATCAGGATCGACGGCATCTTGCATGCCGCAGGAGCGCAAACGCAGCAAACGCTGGCGGAGAAAGATCTCGCCGGGGTGCATCAGGTGCTGGCGCCGAAAGTTCTGGGCGTTCAGGCGATTGATAACGCCTGGCAAAGCGTGTTCGGCGCAGAACAGGCGCTGGACTTTATCGTTTACTTCTCGTCCAGCGCCGCTGTTTTCGGCGATTTTGGCGCCGGTGATTATGCCGTGGCGAATCGTTTCCAAATGGCTTACGCCAACCGCCGCCATCATGGCGCGCGGTCCGCCCGCAAGACGGTCGCTATCGGCTGGCCGGTGTGGGCAGACGGCGGCATGACGCAGGGTTCGGCCGAACGGGAGCAGGCGACGTCCTTTTACCTGAAAACCAGCGGCCAGCGCGCATTGCGCAGTGAAGAAGGGTTGAGGGTGTTCGAACAGCTGCTCGCCGGCGAAGAGGGCGCAGCGCTGGTCATGGCCGGCCGGCCCGATGCGCTGCAACGCCTGCTGGCGGGAGGGCAGCGCCAACGGGGCGCGCAAAATCGACCGGCAGCCACCACCGTTACCCATCCTGAAATGAAAGGTCTGACGGTCGAACAGTGCGTGCTTTGGGAATTGCAGCAAAGGGTGAGCGATATTTTAAGCATTGAGCGGCATCGTTTGCAGCATGACCTGAATCTGGCGGATTTCGGTTTTGACTCAATCAGCCTGGCGGAGTTTGCCGCCGCGCTCAGCCGGCGCTGGAAAATCGCTGTGTCGCCGGCCCTGTTTTTCGGGCATGCCACGCTGTCGCGGCTCAGCCAGTACTTTATGGCGACTCACGGGGCGTTAATGCACAGCTGTTACGGCAGTTCGCCAGACGAGCGCGAGTCGGCAGACCCGATCGCCCCTATGCTTCCTCCAGCAGCCCGCAACCCGGGCATGCATACCCCGGCGTCGGCGCCGTCTGCGCAGGAAGAGCCGATCGCGGTGATCGGCATGAGCGGCCGGTTCCCCGGCGCCCGCGACGTAGAGGAAATGTGGCGCTATCTGGCGGAGGGCAAATCGTCCGTCAGTCAGGTGAGCGAGGCGTATCTGCGCGGTCGCGACGAATCTTGCCGAGAGCATAGCAGCGCGTCGGCGCGCCGGCTGTGGTGCGGCGTCATGCCTGGCGTTGCGGAGTTTGACCCGCTGTTTTTTGAAATTTCGCCACGGGAAGCGCAGAACATGGATCCGGGCCAGCGCCAGCTGTTGCAGGAGACCTGGAAAGCGCTGGAGCATGCCGGTTATGGCGAGCAGGCGCTGCGAGAGCACAGTATAGGTACGTTTGTCGGTGTCGAAGAGGGGGCCTACGGCCGTTTCACCGCCGGCGAACAGGTTGAAATCACCGCCAATCATAACGGCATTCTGGCTTCGCGACTGGCCTATTTCCTCGATCTGCATGGCCCGGTGCTGGCGATCAATACGGCCTGTTCATCCGGCCTGGTCGCCGCGCACCTGGCATGCGCCAGCCTGCGCAACCGGGAATGTGACACCGCATTGGCCGCCGGCGTCAGCCTGCAACTCTCGACAGAAGGTTTCGACATCATGGCGCGCTCGGGCATGCTGTCGGAGGACGGCACCTGTTATACCTTCGATCAGCGCGCCAACGGCATGGTGCCGGGGGAAGCCGTCGTGGTGCTGGTGTTGAAACGGTTATCGCAGGCAGAGGCCGATGGCGACCGGATCCATGGGCTGATCCGCGCCAGCGGCATCAACTATGATGGCAAGACTAACGGGATCACCGCGCCGAACGGTGTGGCGCAGGCCGACTTGCTCAAATCCGTGTATCGACGCGCCGGCATTAGCCCGGCGCAAATTGAGTATATCGTCACGCACGGCACGGGCACCCGCCTTGGCGACCCGGTCGAGATCAATGCGCTGAATGAGGCGTTCAAAGCGCACACCGATAAACAGGCTTTTTGCGCCCTGACATCGACCAAAACGAATTTCGGTCATACTTTCGCCGCCTCGGGCCTTCTGAGCGCAGTGAGCCTGATTGAGGCTTTGCAGCGGCAAATCATTCCCGCAAGCCTCAACTGCCAACAGGAAAATGACTACATCACCTGGGCGGAGAGTCCTTTCTACGTCAATAAAACAGCCCGCGCCTGGCCGAGGGTGGCGAATAAACAAAGAATGGGGGCGGTGAGCGCCTTCGGCATGAGCGGCACCAATGCGCATCTTCTCATCGAGGAATATGCGCAGGCGCCTGCGGCGCCAGAGCAGCAACGCAGCCATTATCTGCTGTGCTTGTCCGCCAAGACCGAGGAGGCGCTCTATCTCAAGGCCGGCGATCTGGTGTCGCATTTGCAAAGCTCGGAAACCGAGAGCCAGAGCCTGGCGGCGATCGGCTATACGTTGCTCCGCGGCCGCAGCCATTTCCGCTACCGCCTGGCTATCGTGGTCGAAGATCGCGAGGGCGCCATCGTCAGCCTGCAACAGGCCGAACATGGGCATCGCCCCAATCTATTCCGCGGTAACGGCATCCCTCCGGGCTTCATCGGGCAGCCGGCCATTCAAAAACACGTCGATGCGTTGCTGCGCCAATCGCAACACAGTGCAGGGCAGGAATATCAGGAGAATTTGTGCGCGCTGGCGGATTATTACTGCCAGGGGTACGTGCTGAAAGGCGACGAGCTGTTGCCGGACGTGTCCCGCTGCGTTGTCTTGCCGGCTTACCCGTTCGCCCGTGAACGCTATTGGGCGGAGGGCAGCGCGTCATTGCCGGCGCGAAGCGTCGCCGCCGCACAGGGCGCGCTGCATCCGATGCTGCAGGAGAATGCCTCAACGTTGGGGGAGCTGCGTTTTCGCGCCGAGTTCAGCGGCGAAGAGTTTTTCCTCAAGGATCACCGGGTTTACGGGCAGAAAGTTTTGCCGGGCGTCTGCTATCTGGAGATGGCGCGTGCGGCTTATGCCTGCGCGGCCTCGCCGTCGGTTGCAACGCCTCAGCCGCTGCGCTTCAGCATGAAACAGGTTCTTTGGCTTCAGCCGGCGATCGCCGCACAACAGACCATGACGCTTTACGTCGGGCTTTGCGAGCAGAACGAAGGGCTTGTTGACTATCGGGTGTATTCGGAAAACGAAGGGCAGCAGCGCAGGATCCACAGCCAGGGCGTGATTGTGCCGCATCTGAATGACGCCATTCCGGCGCGCGGTTCTCTGGACGTGGAGCAGCTGAAAAGCCAGATGACGGGTCCCGGCTATCTGCCGGCACAGTGCTACCAAAGGTTCAGCAGCATGGGGCTCGAGTATGGCGAGTCATTCCAATGCATTGAGCAACTGCTGACGGGAGAGCGCCAGGTGTTGGCCAAAATTGCGCTGCCGAATGCGGCAACCCGGCAGGGGTTCGGTTTGCACCCGAGCTTGATCGACGCCGCATTGCAAACCAGCCTGGGGCTGCATGGCTCTGAGCCGCGCCCCGACGCCGCCTATGTGCCGTTTGCGCTGGAGCAGTTGGAGATCTTCGGCAACATCGACACCCGGCTCTGGGTCTGGCTGCGGCTGGTCGCAACCGATAATGCGGCGGATCCGCAAGTGCAGAAAATGGACGTCGATCTCTGTGATGAACGGGGGCTTATCTGCGTGAGCTTGCGCGGCTTCTCGACCCGCATGCTGTCGGTAGCTCACCCGTCTGAACAAGACGAGCCTGAGGCCGAGATGGCCGTTAGCTCACAGCGCAAAACGTTGAGCGGGACGGAGTACTTCTTGCAAGATCACGGCGGGTTGTTGCCGGGCATGCTGTCGCTGGCGTGGATGAGCGAATTGGCGGCGGCGCATCTCCAGCCGGAAGATCCCACGGCCGTCATTGGGCTCAAACAGGTGGTCTGGCGGCAACCCGTGGCGGTGGACGCGCGCGGAGCGGATATTGATCTGCACCTGAGCCGGGATCAACAAGGTTATCGCTGCACGGTCAGTGCGCAGGGCGCGATGCACGCGCAGGCCCGAGTGATGATCGGCTCAGCCGGCGAACCGGCGCTTCAGCCGCTGCCGCTTGAGGCGATCGCGCAGCGCTGTCGGCAGCGCAGAGAACAGAGCGCCTGCGCCGAGTTTTTCGCGGCGGCGATCGGACCAAGGTTGCTCGGCATCACCCGTTATGACCAGGGGCATCAAGAAGCGTTGATCGCGCTGGAAACGCCAAGCGATGTTGACGGCGAGACGGCGGCGCTGCACCCGACCCTGATGAACGGGGCCGTTTTGGCCGCGATCATGTTGGCCACCGGCGGCGAGCGGCAAAGCGATCGCCCGCTGATGCCGTTTAGCCTGGATGAACTGCGGGTCCACCGGCCATTGCCGGGGAGCCTGCTGGCCTATATTCGCCAACACCCTTCAGAGAGCGGCTCGCAGCAGCCGATCGTCAGTTGCGATATCTGGTTTACCGATCGTCACGGCCATATCCTGGTCGAAATGAAGGGGCTGAAAATGATCGCAGCGCCGGCGGCGTCGCTGGTCTTCGCCCGGCCTCAGTGGGCCCGGCAGCAGCTTGCCGTTCTTTCGCACGCTGAACGCGCTCCAGACGCGCCGGCTTGTTTTATCCTGGCGCAGGGGAATGATGGGTGGCAAACCGCGTTGCAAAGCGCCTGGCCCGCTTGCCGGATCATGCGCCTGTCGTCCGATGCAGATCAGACGCCGGCGCAATTGACGCTTTGTCTGCAGCAGCTGTTTGCCCAAATTAAAGAAAGCGTGCTTGCCTGCACGGAACAGGCCCAGCGGCAGGCGCTGTTCATACTGGCGGCGGAACCGGTTAACCCGTCCTGGCTGTCCGCGGCGGCAGGGCTGCTCAAAACGGCCCGCCAGGAACAGCCGGGCCTCAATGGAAAAGTGATCCGCTACCCGAATACCGCTGACGCGGCCATGCAACTGCCGGCCCGGCTGCGTGCCGAAATGCAGGAGACAGAGGGCGCCGTCGAGATTCGTTACGACGCGGCGGGCGGCAGAAGCGTGCGGGAGTGGCACCAAACCGCGCTGACGGACGCCGCCGGTGTGCCGCCGATGGCTGCCGGCTCCGTTATCTGGATCACCGGCGGGCTGGGCGGTATTGGCTATCAGCTGGTCCGTGAACTGGGGGCGCGCTATCAGGCTCGTTTCGTCCTGAGTGGCCGTTCCGCTTTGCAGGGCCTCAATGAGCAACGCCTTGCGGCGCTGCGGCAGCAGGGCGCCCAGGTGACTTACTACCAGGGGGATATGACCGACCCTGAGCAGGTTCGCCGCCTGGTGGGGCAAATCCTGCAGGATGAGGGCCAATTGAATGGCGTCATCCACAGTGCGGGCGTCACGCGTGACGCATTCATTGTCAATAAAACCGACCCTGAAGTGCTTGAGGTGTTAGGGCCGAAAGTCGCGGGCACACTGGCTTTGGATCAGGCAACCCGGGATTGCGATCTGGACTTTATGGTGCTGTTCTCCTCGTTGAGCAGCGCGTTTGGCAATACCGGCCAGGCTGACTATGCCTGCGCCAATGGCTTTATGGACGGTTTCGCCTTCCAGCGTAACCAGCAGGTTGCCGAGGGGTTGCGGCGCGGGAAAACCCTGTCGTTGAACTGGCCGCTGTGGCGCGATGGCGGCATGGGGATTTCCGGGCAGGCGGCTGAACAGCTCAGGCGCCAGTCGGGTTTGGTGCCGATGCCCGCCGCCGTGGGGATAGAGGCATTGCTGCTGGGACTGCACAGCCCGGAGCCGCAGCTGGCGGTTATGTATGGCGAAGCCGGGCAGATCGGGCGCCGGCTCTCGGAGACACGCGATCCGCTGCCTGCGGGTTCATCAAGCCGCGAAGAGGCGCCCCGTCAGCGGGCAGGCGAGAACGGCCCGGTTCGGGTTGCACGCGTCCACGCCATGCTGGTCGGCATGGTGGCTCAGTTGCAAAAGCTCGATGAAAGCAAGGTTGAGCTGGATATGGAACTGTCCAAATATGGCTTTAATTCTATCGATTTCACCGAGTTTGCCGGTCGTCTCAATAAGGCCTATGGCTTGACGCTGATGCCGACGGTGTTCTTTGAACATTCCACCCTGCGGGCGATGGGCCATCATCTGGCCGACACTTATCCCGACGCCGTCGCGCAAATCGCAGGCGCGGTGGAAATGGCGGCCGCCAAAGCGCCGGCGCCACTCATCACCGCCACCAGCCTGGCAACGCGGGATGACGGTGAAAAAACGGTTGGCTGGCGGGCGGCGGCTTCTGCGTCAGCGCCACAGCCAGAAGCCCCGGCCCCCGCCGCGGCGGCGACGGACGGGCCGCAAGAGCCGGAAGCGATAGCGGTTATCGGCATGAGCGGCCGCTTCCCGCAGTCGCGCAATCTGGATGAATTCTGGCGAAACCTGGAAGCGAATCAGGACTTGATCGGCAGGGTTCCGGCCGATCGCTGGAACTGGCGGGAATATTATGGGAACCCGCATGAAACGCCCGGAAAAACCAACGTGACTTGCGGCGGGTTCATGCAGGATGTCGATTGTTTCGACCCGCTGTTCTTCGGCATTTCTCCACGGGAAGCCCAGTCATTGGACCCGCAGTTCAGGATTTTCCTGGAAACGGTCTGGGCGACGATTGAGGATGCCGGCTATCGCGCGAGTGATTTATCGGGCAGCAACACCGGGGTGTTTGTCGGGGTATCGACCTCCGAATACAAGGACGCCTGGCTGAAGTATTCCCACGATAAGTTCGGCATCGGCGATCCTCCTTGGCTTTCTCACTTCGCGCTGGCCAACCGCGTGTCTTACATACTGAACCTCCATGGCCCGAGCGAACCCATTGACACCGCCTGTTCCAGTTCACTGGTCGCCATTCACCGGGCGATAGAAGCGATGCGCGCCGGCAGCTGCGATATGGCGCTGGTCGGCGGCGCCAACATTATCGTCAATCCGGGGATCACCATCACCGCCGGAGAAGCGGGGATCCTCAGCGAAGACGGCCGTTGCAAAACCTTTGATATCAGCGCAGACGGCTACGGCCGCGGCGAAGGCGTCGGCGCCATTCTGCTCAAACCCCTGCGCCAGGCGATTGCCGATGGCGATCGCATTCAGGGGCTGATCCGCGGCAGCGCCGAGAATCACGGCGGTAAAGCCACGTCGCCCACCGCGCCGAACCCGGTTGCGCAGCAGGCGTTGCTGACCCAGGCCTATCGCCGCAGCGGCATCGATCCGGCGAGGGTGGGTTATATCGAGACCCATGGCACGGGCACCCGGCTGGGCGATCCGATTGAGATCAATGGGTTGAAAAAAGCGTTCGCCGCCTTGTATCAAGAGCGGGGGCAATCCATGCCGGGCGAAGCGGGTTGTGGGCTCGGATCGGTGAAAACCAATATCGGCCACCTGGAAGCCGCCGCCGGCATTTCTGGCGTCCTGAAAGTGTTATTGATGTTCCGTCACCAGAAAATGCCTGGCAACGTTCATTTGCAGACGGCGAATCCGTATTTGGATCTTGCCGATAGCCCGTTCTACCTGGTGCGAGAAACGCAGCCATGGCCGGCGATGCAAGACGCCGGTGGCCGGTCGCTGCCGAGAATAGCCGGCGTCAGCAGTTTTGGCATCGGCGGGGCGAACGCGCACATCGTTCTCGAAGAGTACGTTGCGGAACCGGCCGGCGGCGTTACTGCCCCTTCTGTGGCGCCGGTGGCGATTGTCTTGTCGGCAAAAAAAGCCGCTCGCCTGGAGGCGGTCGTACAAGGTTTGGCTACCTACCTGGATTCTGCGGCCTTTGCCGAGCAGCAGCCGAGCCTGGCGGATATCGCTTATACCTTGCAAGTGGGGCGCGAAGGCATGGATGAACGCCTGGCCTTCGTCGCCGACTCCGTGCCGGCCTTGCAAGACACATTGTCCCGCTATCTGGCCGACCCCAAACCGGCGCCGGGCATCTATCGCGGCAATGCGAAAGCGGGCAATGGCGCCTTATCGGCCGCGGCTGATGAAGACCTTCAGGCCTGGTGCCGACAAGGCGAGTACCACAAGCTGCTGGCGGCCTGGGTGCAGGGTGCCGTCGTTGACTGGAAAACGCTGTATTCTGCGGCAATGCCACCCCGCAAGATCGGCTTGCCGACTTATCCGTTCGCACGGGATCGTTTCTGGTTGAAAGAGAAAACCGGCGAGGCTATGCCATCCCGGCCCGATCGTTTGCACCCGCTGGTACACCGCAATACCTCAGATCTGACCGCGCTCAGCTTTACCTCCTGGTTTGACGGCAGCGAGTTCTTCCTGTCAGACCATGTGGTGATGGGAAAACGCCTTTTGCCCGGCGTCGCCTATTTGGAAATGGCGCGCGCCGCCGTTGAACAGATGGTGGGGCGTGAACGGCATCTGCAGTTGACTCAGATCGTCTGGATTCGTCCTTACATCGCCGCCGGCGAAAACGGCCTTTCCCCGGTGACGGTAAAATTGCTGCCGCAATCGCCGACGGTGATTCGGTTCGAAATTTGTTCTCGGATGGCGGATGGCCAAACCCAGACGCATTGCCAGGGAAAAGCGATCGTGGCGGACTCGTTTGCGGCGAGCGAAACGCGGCTCGATCTGTCGGCGGCGATGGCCGAGCACCAGGAAGGCACGCTGGAGAAAGCCGAATGTTACCGGGCTTTCCATCAGTTGGGGATCGAATACGGCGCCGGACATCAGGGCATTGAACGGCTGCATGTCGCCAGGGGGCGCGTGCTTGCGCAGCTGACGCTGCCTGAAGCCCTCAAAGAGACGCTGGGCGAGTATGTTCTGCATCCCAGCCTGATGGATTCTGCATTACAGGCGACGCTGGGGTTGTCCCAGGATCATCGGCTGGGTTTGCCGTTTGAACTGGAATCACTGGAGATCCTGCGCCGCTGCACGTCCAAAATGTGGGCCCGCATTGCGTATGAACATGGCGCCGAGCCTGCGCTGCGGGCAAAAGTGCAAAAACTGACCGTTGAGCTATACGACGATGCCGGGCGGCTCTGCGTTCATTTGCGGGGATTCAGCGCCCGCGCGCCTGAACCCGCCACGCCGCCCGGCAACGGCACGCTGCTGCTGGTGCCGACATGGTCGCGCAAACAGGTTCGGGGCGATGTCGTTGCTCCGCCGGCGTACTCCCACCGTCAAACACTCTTCTGCGGCGAAGCTTCCGTCGCGAAAGCCATGGACCTGACGGATGATCTGATTTTCCCGGCGATGGGCCCTGAAGAACATATCGCCCTGGACTTTCAGCAGCAGGCGCTGGCCTTGTTTGGCCGGGTAAAATCCCTGTTGGATGGGCGGCCCAGGCAGCCGATGCTGTTGCAAGTGGCGGTTGCCGGGGCGCTGTCCGCGCCGTTTTCCGCCGCGCTCTGCGGGGTGTTAAAAACGGCGCGTTTAGAGAATGGCCGGTTTATTGGCCAGTTGATTGAGCTGGAGGCGACGGCGCGCGCCGACGAGATTAACGCCAGGCTGCGGGAAAGCAGCCTGGCGCCGGAAGACATTCACATACGCTACGGCCGGGAGGGTCGGCAGGTTTTATCCTGGCGGGAAGTGCGCTCGCTCACCGAAACCTCCGCCGTGCCTTCCGCGTCAGGGGCGGTCCGCATGCCGTGGAAAGAGCGGGGCGTTTATCTGATTACCGGCGGCGCGGGTGGGCTGGGGCTTATTTTTGCCACAGAGATTGCCCGTCAAACCCGCGGCGCCAGGCTGATCCTCACCGGACGAACGCCGATGAACGATCGGATCCAGGCCGCCGTCAGCCCGTTGACCACGCTGGGCGCTCAGGTTGACTACTGCCGGCTTGACGTCTGCGATCGCCCAGGGGTTGAGGCGCTGGCCGCCAGCGTCGTGGCGAAGCACGGCGCCATCAACGGCGTGCTGCATTGCGCCGGCGTGCTGCGCGATAGCTACATCCTGAAAAAGTCGCCGGAGGATTTTCTGGCCGTACTCGCACCTAAAGTGCAAGGGACGGTGAACCTGGATCTGGCCCTGGCGCGGCATCCGCTGGATTTCTTTATTCTCTTTTCCTCGACTGCGGCCGCCTTGGGCAATCCGGGGCAGGCTGATTATGTTACGGCGAACGGTTTCATGGATGTTTACGCTCACTACCGCCAGCGGCAGGTGGCGGCTAAGGCGCGGATGGGCAGAACTCTGACGATCAACTGGCCGCTGTGGAAAGACGGCGGCATGGCGGTTGATGACGCATCTGAAACCCTGATGTACCAGAACACGGGCATGATCGCGATGTCTGCGGCTGCCGGTCTGCAGGCTTTCTATCAGGCGCTTGAGCGGGAAGAAAACCAGGTGCTGGTGATCGCCGGCGACATTGACAAGTTGCGCCTGACATTGGCCAAGGGTAATGAACAGCACCGCGCTGAGCCGGTGGCAGGCAGTGTGCCGCATGCGGCGGCGCAGATTGACAACAGGGGGCTGGAAGAGGCGGTGCAGCAGCTGTTGATCCGCGAAGTCTCCGCATTGCTTGACGTGGCGGCGGCCGAGATCGATCTGGATCTCGAATTGACGGAACTGGGCTTCGATTCCATTTTGACTACCGGGTTCGCCAACAGGCTGAACCAGCGCTATCAGCTCGACCTGCTGCCAACCCTGTTCTTCGAGTATCCAACGATTGCGGCGCTGAGCGGTTATCTAACGGCAACCTATCGGACCGCATTCGCAGCAAGGTTTACCGCGTTCGCCCAGCCGGAAAGCGGGGAGCAACACCTGGCTGAACAGGCTGCGCCTCGGATAGCCGAACAGGCGTCCGCCCAGGCGGTGGATTTACCGGCGTTGCATGACGCGGTTCAGTCGCTTCTGATGCAGGAAATTTCAGCGTTGTTGCACGTGGACGCCGCTGACATCGATAACGATATTGAGCTAAGCGAGCTGGGCTTCGACTCCATACTGACGACCAGTTTTGCCAATAAGCTGAACCGGCAATATGCGCTGGAACTGCTGCCGACCGTGTTTTTCGAGTACCCGACCGTTGCGGGATTGACGCATTATCTGGCCGAACGCTATCGGGAAGGCTTTAGCCGGCTGTTTGCCGCGCAAGTGATGGCGCAAGCACCGCAGAGCGATGAGGCGCCGGCGCAAGATGTCTCAGCCGAACGCGCGCCCCAGCCGAAACCGTCCGCTTCGCCCGCCGTTCACCACCGGAACGACGCGCAGGAAGCGATCGCCATTGTGGGGATGAGCGGCAGTTTCCCCATGGCGCCGGATCTGGACGCCTACTGGGAAAATCTATTGCAGGGGAAAGATTGCATCAGCGAGGTGCCGCCAGAGCGTTGGAATTGGCGGGACTCCCTGCAGGCGGTACACAGTGCTGAAAACCGCGACAGTATTCGCTGGGGAGGATTCATTCAGGATATGGCGGAATTCGATCCGCTCTTTTTCGGTATCTCCCCCCGAGAGGCCGAACTGATGGATCCGCAACAGCGGCTGTTGATGACCCATGCCTGGAAAGTGATTGAAGAGGCAGGTTACTCGGCCGCTTCTTTGGCCGGCAGTACGCTGGGCATTTATGTCGGTACGGGAAACACCGGTTATGCGGGGCTGATCGTCGATGCGAAACTTCCGGCGGAAGGTTTCACCGCAACGGGGATTGTGCCTTCGGTCGGCCCGAATCGTATGAGCTACTTCCTCAATGTGCATGGGCCGAGCGAGCCGATTGAAACGGCGTGTTCCTCTTCGCTCATCGCCATTCATCGCGGTGTTTCAGCCTTGCGCCATGAAGGCTGCGATATGGTCATCGTAGGCGGCATCAATACATTGGTCACGCCGGATACGTTCGTCAGCTTCTGCAAAGCGGGCATGCTCGCCGCCGACGGCCGTTGTAAAACATTCTCCAGCCAGGCTGACGGCTATGTGCGCGGCGAGGGCGTGGGCATGCTGCTGCTGAAGCGTTTATCGGCGGCCGAAGCGGACGGCGATCATATCTATGGCGTTATCCGCGGCAGCGCGCAAAATCACGGCGGGCGCGCCAGTTCCCTGACCGCGCCGAATCCAAAAGCGCAGGCGGCCCTGTTGGCCAGCGCCTACCGCGATGCCGGCATCGACCCCAGGACGGTCGGCTACATTGAGGCGCACGGGACGGGCACTAAACTCGGCGATCCGATTGAGATCAATAGCCTGAAAGCCGCGTTTCACGATCTGCAGCCTCGCTATCCGGGCGAGGAATATCCTGAGGCGGAGTGCGGCGTCGGGTCGGTGAAAACCAACATCGGGCATTTGGAGATGGCGGCAGGCATTGCCGGCGTCATCAAAGTGTTGTTGCAGCTGAAACACCAGACGTTGGTGAAGAGCCTGCACTGTGAAGAACTGAATCCCTATATCGATTTCACGAACACGCCATTCTATGTGGTGCGGGAGAATCGCCCCTGGCGCGCATTGCGAAACGCGCAGGGTGACGCGTTGCCGCGCCGGGCCGGCGTCAGTTCTTTTGGTTTCGGCGGCGCCAACGCGCATATCGTGATCGAGGAATATCGCGACAATAGGTCGGTGCTGCCGGCGCCGCAATCGCGCTATGTGATCCCGTTGTCAGCCAGGGATGATGTTCGCTTGCGTGACGTAGCCCAGAACCTCAGGCGATATCTGGATCAGCAACGGGAAAACCCTGAGCTGACGCTAATGAATCTGGCTTATACGCTGCAAGTCGGGCGGGACGCCATGACGGCGCGGCTGGGCTGGATCGTGCAGTCCCTCGACGAGCTGAGGGCAAAGCTGGACGACTTTTTACAGGGTAACGAGGAACCCGGCGAGGTCTACCGTGGCCGGCGCAGCAGCAACAATGCTCTGGTGGCGCAATTCTCGGCCGATGAAGAACTGCGCGAAGCCATCGCGAAATGGGTGGCGCGCGGTAAATACGCCAGGCTGCTGAGCCTTTGGTGCCAGGGGCTGGAGTTTGATTGGTCGGGCTTATATCAAGGGCAGCAGCCGCTTCGCCTGAGCCTGCCGACCTATCCCTTTGAGCGCCAGGCTTTCTGGCTTCCCGCCGCTCAGGGGCAGGAACACGCCACCCCCCGCGTCTTGGCGCATGACGTTCACCGCCAGCCGGAGAAAACAGACGGCATACCCGCGCCATCCCTGGCGGACGGCGTGCCGCAGAAGGCCGAGGCGCGCTTTGATCTTGAGGCTTACCTGACCGCGCTGATCGGCCGGCAGCTCAAAGTGGCCGAAGCGGCGATTGGCCCGGATACCGCTCTGGAGGAGTTGGGCATGGATTCGGTCGTATCCATCGCGTTGTTAAATGACATCCGCGAAACCTTCCCTCACGTCTCCCGCTCGCTGTTTATGGAATACCACACCGTCGGTGAAATTCAGCTGTATCTGCGCAGCCATTTCAGCGAACGGCTGGCCATGCTGGGCAACCCAGGGCCGTTGGCAGAAGCGGAGCCGGAGCGGCAGGCGGAGGCAAGCAAAATGCGCGCGGAGGAGGCGCAGGGGCAAAATATCAGCATCATCGGCATGGCGGGGATCTTCCCGCAGGCAGAGGATATCGCTGCATTTTGGGATAACCTGCGCGCTGGCCGAGCGGCGCATTCCACGCTGAGTGACAAGCGCAGACGCCTGATGGCCCTGGATGAAGAAGAGGTCGGCAGCAGCAGAATCGGCGCCTATCTGGAGGGGGTCGAGTATTTCGATCGCAAACTGTTCAAGGTCTCTCACAAGGACGCGCAAAAACTGGATCCCCAGATCCGAAAATTGCTTGAAGTCATTTGGCAATCCATCACGGACGCCGGCTATACCCTGAGCCAGTTCCGTGAGAAACGGACCGGGCTTTTTGTCGCCACCCGCGGGCATTCGGGCTATCAGGATATTCAGGCCAAAGTGGATCCGCAGCAGGCGGCTCAGTGGCGTTTCCAGGCGGAGCAGATCTCCGCTTACGCCAACCGCATTTCAAACATTCTGAACCTGTCGGGGCTCAGCGAGATCGTGGAAACCGGATGCGCCAGCTTTTTGGTTGCGATCAGGCACGCCATGAGCGCCATCAGAGAGGGGCGTTGCCAGCAGGCGATTGTCGCCACCGCAGAACTGGGGCTTTCGCCCTTCGTGCAGAACCGCACCGACGATCAAGCGCTGTACAGCTCTCATCCGGTCACCAAAAGCTTCGCCAGTGATTCCGACGGTTATGTGAAAAGCGAAGTGGTCGGCGCCATTATCCTGAAAGCGGAAGAGGATGCCTTGGCGCAGGGCGATGCCATTTACGTCAATGTCAAAGGCGTCGGCGTCAGCCACGGCGGCAAAGCCCCGTTGAAATGGTACAGCCCCAATATTGAGGGGCAAAAAGCGGCCATCGCCGCCGCCTTCGCGGAAACCGGGCTCGATCCGGCGACCATCTCCTATATCGAACCCGAGGCCAACGGTTCCCAGTTGGGCGACGCGGCGGAGCTGGTCGCCATTCAGGCGGCCTATGGCCCCCACCTGCAGGGCAACCAGTCGGCGCCTATCGCCATTGGTTCACTCAAACCCTTGACCGGGCACGCCGAAACGGCATCGACGTTCCCTGTCCTGGTGAAAATGGTGCTGTCCATGCAGCATCGCCAACTGGCGAAAATTGCGGGGCTCGGCGCGTTGAACGAAGGGATCGCTCTGACCGACGGTTTTGAACTGCTCGATGAAGATCGCCCCTGGCAGAAGCGGGGGCCTCACCCACGGCGCGGCGCGATCCATTCCATGAGCATTGGCGGCGTGAACGCCCATTTGCTGCTTGAAGACTATGAAACGGAACACCACGCCGAGTGGCCCCCGGCCGAGCGGCCGTTCATTTTCCTGTTTTCTGAGGCGGATGAGGCGGGATTGGATCTGCTGGTGAACGATTACCTGGACTTTCTGCCGCGGGCGTCGGCAAACCTCTCTGCGCGCGACGCGGCACAGGAGCCCACGCCAGAGGAACTGCGGGCGCGCGAGTCGCTCTATTTGGAACGGCTCGAATACACCCTGCAACAGGGCAGAGAGCATCGAGACGTGAGACTGGCGGTCAGCGCCGCCAGCATTGCGCAACTGCAAGAGACGTTGCAGCGGCGGCTGTCGCATACCGGCCATCAGGATGGCATTTACGACAGCCGCGCGACGTCATCCCTAAACGAGGGGGCGTTGTCTTCCTTGAGCGACGGCGTGCGACAAGCCTTGTTGAAATGGCTGGCGGGGGATGCCGTGGAGTGGGCCAAACTGCGGCAGGACGAAGGGTGGCGAGACGGGCTGCGCAAGCTTCATTTGCCCGTCAACCCATTGCGGAAACTGTTCTGCTGGCATGAGGGGTTCCACGATAGCGACGTCGCCGACGGAGATCATGCAGTGCCGACAAACGCGGAACAGCGTTCTGTCGTGGAGTAAGGGTGCAATTGCACCGTTGTTTTTTTATTCAAATAGGGGTGTGCAATGAATGAATTAGACGAAGCCCTGTCGGGCTACCTTGTTACGCAGGCTGCGAAAGTATTGAAGTGCAGCCCGGACGATATCGAGTGGGAAAGCGATATTGATGAATATGGGTTTGAGTCAATGGAGGTCAACCAATATTGCGTCGATCTGAATAAATTTTTCTCTATCAAATTGACGCCGGTTGTATTCCTGGAAGTCAATTCGTTGCAAGGGCTGAGTGAGTATCTGAAAAAACATCACTTCAATCGTCTTGAAATGACCTTTTTATGAACATGAGTCTCAGAGGAAACTTTTATGGAAAAGTATGACATTCAAAGTGAAACGCAACGCAAAGCCTTCGACCTGATGCCACACTTCTTTCTCGATCAGGAGGAGCAGGCGAATTTCCACTTTATGATGCATATGCGGTTGCTGTTGAACGCGCCTGAGTTTATGGCCACCTTCGAACGCGACCTGTTTGAGAAGAAATTGGCCGACCTCCAGGCGAAATGCCCGGATCTGGCCGACATGGATTGCGCCGATACCTTCATAAAAATGAAGTCTTACGATTTCTCAAATATGGATCGGCATACATTCCAGCACATGATCAATGATGCAAGCAATCCGCCGATTATTGCCAAGGGTTTTCTCAACGACACGAAAGCCGTTCAACAATGGACCCATGAATACCTGATTGAGCATTACAAAGACACTGAAATTATCGCGGTGGGTTATGATGAAAAAGAAACCAGCCTGAAAAAACTCAAGCTGGAAAAAATACTGCGCTCTCAATTGGACAAAGATTCAAAGGTCAGCTACTACATCAACAACTCTGCGGAAATATTTAACGACTATCCGGATTTAATTGACGAAGTGGGTGCTGAAAAAATACTTGATCTGTTTTATGGTCATTCGGCGAATAGTTTCAGTCAGTTATTTGTCGGCAATCTTCGCACCTGGGGAACCAACTGGCATCAGGGAAATGATATTTCCTGCGCACTGATGATCAGTGGGGTAAAACGGTGGTATTTCGTCGATCCGCGGCTAGGGTATATCTTGCGTCCCTTCTTTGACGGCGCCAACGGCATGTCAGCCAAGATGGATGCTCGTCTGGATATGAACTTCCATAAAATCCATAGTCCACTTTATGCGTACGCGCCCAAATTCTATGTCGATCTGGAACCCGGCGACGTCATCTTCTTCACGAAATACTGGCCGCATGCGGTTATCAACACCACACCGCTGCAGATCATGGCCAATATGCGAATGACGGAAGTGAATCTGGATACCATGACCAAGGGCAAAGATGTCCCGACGCTGATGCCGGTGTACGACAACATTCTGAACTCAGATCCCTCCTTCATCAAATTCAAGTTCGATATCTTTAATAATCTGGGGAAAAAATCCAAAACCATCGGCGATGAGAATTATTTCTCTGCCTATACGTCGACTGGCGATGTTCTGACCAATGGGGATAAACAATGAGCGAGTATCTGATAAATTCCGGCGAGTTCAACATGATTGTTTGTCCGGCAGACAAAGCCTATTACATCCTTAATGACGATCGGGCTTCGACGGAGACGCTGCAGGAATTTCTGGACGGTGAGAAGGTGCAGTACCACCGGCTCAAGCCCCTGTGGTTTAAGTATCGCGCCGATGAATCCTGGCAGGATCTCAATAAAAAAGAATACCGACTGGGTAAAGAGCTTTCCGAGGCGGAACTGATTGACCGTTTTGTCTTGAAGGTATTTAACTTTGGCAGTTTGGTCGCCGTTCGTGACAGCCAAACGGGCGCCGTCAAGATATTTAAACGGGACAAGTTAAAAATGTCCGTCCGTTAGTAACCGATTCGCCTGAATAAAATTGATGCACGCCTTCTATTGATTTCGCCCGGTTGTACTAGACTCATGGGGGGCGTGCGGCAGCGCTGTTAACTGCGCCAGGGAAAGTGATTGGAGAAACAAGTGACGAAGCAAAATAACGACAGTGAAAACGCCTCAATATTAAATAATATACATGATAAGGAAATAGCGGAAAGTCTGAGCCCGGATGAGAAAAAAGACGCTGTCGCGATTATCGGTATAGGCGGGTTCTTCCCAGGAGCCGATTCTATCGAAGAATTTTGCCTCAAGTTGGATAAGCAAGCGTCGCTGTTTTCACCGGTGCCTGACAATCACTTTCCCGGGCCGGAAATGCGCAACAGATATGGCGCATTTTTGCACGATATAGCCGGCTTTGATCCTGACGTATTCAATATCGGCCCGATGGAGGCCGAGTACATGGATCCCAGGACGCGTTTACTCTTGATGTCGGTGTGGCATACCCTGGAGGACGCCTGTTATTTGCCGCAGCAGCTACGCGACGCCAATGTCGATGTCTATATCGCCTCGGAAGGCGCCGCTTATACGCCGTTTCTCGCCAAGGCTGAGCTGACGAGTTATTCCATATTGGGCATGATGTCCTGGTCTTTACCGAATTACCTCTCGCACGCTTTTCGTTTCAACGGCAAAAGCCTGTATATCGATACGGCCTGTTCCGGCGCCAGCGTGGCTTTGCATCAGGCCAAGGAAGCGCTGTTGCGCGGAGAGACGGATTATGCGCTGGTCGGCGCCGCTAACCTGTTATTCGGCGATGCGCTGGCCGGATCGTATTTGGGGCAGGAATCGCTGGGCATTCTCGGGGGCGAGGCGAGCTGTTCGCCTTTTCAGGCCGATGCCAAAGGCTTTCTGCCCGCCGAGGCGACGGTCACCGTGTTGCTCAAGCGGTTATCCCAGGCTATCGACGATCGGGATAACATCCACGGGGTTATTTTAGGCTCCGCCGTCAACCATACCGGAGGCTACGGCAGCCTCACGATGCCGTCGGCCGAATCACAGGCGAAGGTCATTGTCGGCGCCTATCGTCAAGCCGGTATCGATGTGGATACCCTGGGCTATATTGAAGCTCATGGCGCCTCATCGCTGCTGGCCGATGCCGAAGAAATCAAGGGATTCAAGCGTGCGGATGCGCAATTGGCAACGCGCCTGGCGCCCTCGACGGGCACGCCCTGCAAAATCAGCACGCTTAAACCGAATATGGGGCATGCCAATTCGGCGTCCGGCCTGGTGTCGCTGATCCGCGTGCTGCACGCGTTTAAAACGCGGAAAAAACCGGGCATCAAGGATTTCACCGGCTGCAGTGAAAAAATCAAGCTCGAAGGTTCACGTTTTTACCTCAATGAGGAGACGGAAGAGTGGCCGCCGTTGGTGGATGCCAATGGCCGGGAGATCGCACGCCGGGCCGCGATTAACAACTTTGGCGCGGGCGGAGTTAACGCCCATTTGCTGCTGGAGGCGTTCTCCGGTTACGAAGATCGCCGCGAGAGCGCCGGTGATGAGGCGCATTCGCAGGAGAAGGGGTACTTTCTGGCGCTGTCGGCGCTGCATGAATGGCAGTGGATCCGCTATGCGGAATCTCTCCTGGCCTTTTTGCAGCAGTCCCCCGACGTCCCGCCGGGCGCGCTGGAATATTTCTATCTGACCGCGCGCAATAAGTTTGAGCACCGGGTGGTCTTTCGTTATACCGACACCGAAAATTTGCAAGAGAAGCTGACCCAGTTTATCGCCGCCAAAGGGCAGAAAGCTTACTACCTGAAAAGCGGGGCGCGCGATGAGAATAAGGCGCTCGACATATTTAACCGCCACCACCGGCTGTCGGACTTGTTGACGACGCTGGATTGGGAAAATGACAAACGCTTTCTTATCGATCTGTGGGTTCAGGGCGTCGATTTCCCGCTGCATCAGACCCTTGGCATACCGACGTTTAACAAGCTGTCGCTGCCGCGTTACCCTTTTAACCTTGAACATTACTGGAGCGCGGCGGTGTCGCCGTCAGAGCCGCCCGATGCGCAGACGCATCGGCACCTACATCCGTTAGTGCAGCAAAATACGTCGGATTTTTATACTCAGCGCTACAGCAGTTTCTATACCGGCGATGAGTTTTTTCTGGCCGATCATCTGGTTAAAGGCCAGAAAGTGCTGCCCGGGGTTGCCTATCTGGAGTTGGCGCGCGCGGCGCTGGCCGATGCCTTGGGCCAGCCGGCGGCGATCAGGCTGGAAAATATCAGTTGGATACGGCCAATGCGCGTAGCGGCGCCAGGGTTGCACGTCGTGGTCGAACTGCATCCCGAAGGCGATGCGCGTTTCGGCTTTGAGATATACAGCACCGGCGCTTCCGCCGCGGGGAGCGAAAGAGTCACGCATTGCCGCGGACAGGCCGGGATAGCGCCTGCCGGGGCGTCGGCGCCACCTGCAATCGATATTCGCGCTCTGCAGCGCCAATGCGCCGTCAGGCATCTGGACAGCCAGGCATGTTATGCCGCTTACAGCGCAATGGGCATTCTTCACGGCCCGGCCTATCAGGGCGTGATCTCGATAGATGAGGGCGCTACCCAGGCTATTGCCCGTATCGAATTGCCCGCCTGCGTGGCCAGGAGCCACAGTCAACTCTTTTTGCACCCCAGCCTGATGGATTCGGCCTTGCAAATGGCCGCCGGTTTGCTGGTCGACGCTGAACGCCCTGAATTCGCATTGCCGTTTGCATTGGAACATTTGGACATCTTCCCGCGAGAGGGCGCCAGCGCGCTGCCCGAACGCCTGTGGGTCTGGGCGCGGTATAAAACCGGGTCCGCTAAAACCGACAAAGTCAAAAAAATGGATTACGACCTGTGCGACGAAGCCGGCCGTGTTTGGGTCAGGCTCGGCGGCTTTTCTTCCCGAGGGGTGGACAATGCGCCGCCGGCCGCCGACCGCACGGCGACAACAACCGAGACACGGCCGCCTGACCCGCGCGTCGCGGCGGAAAGCGCCGAGAACAAAGGATTGCAAGACAAGCTGCTCCCTTTGATGCAGCAGTCACTGGCCAGGTTGCGGAAGCTGGAAGCGGGGCGAATCGATCCCCATGCCGAACTGTCTCAGTTTGGTCTGGATTCCATTCAGCTTACGGAGTTTACCAACCTGTTGAATCGCCAATACTCGCTGACGTTGACGCCAACGGTATTCTTCGAATATTCCACCCTGGGGGAGTTTGTGGCTTATCTGGCGCAAACCCATCCGGCCGCATTCTCGACGCTGCTTGCCGCACATGAGCCGCTCGCGCAGCCCGCCGCAGACACTGAGCAAGAAAACGGGGGGCAATCACGCGAACCTAAGCGCCATGACGAGACGGCGCGCGCGCCCCGGACGTTGCCTCGACAAGGGGCGGTCTATCCCCCGGCGCCCACCGCGCCGGCAAACGAGCCGATAGCCATTGTCGGCATGACGGGCCGTTTCCCGATGGCGCAGGATCTGGACGCCTTTTGGGACAACCTGGTGAACGGCAAAGATTGCATCAGCGAAATTCCTGAGCAACGCTGGGACTGGCGGGCACTGTATGGCGACCCCTTGCGTGAAGTGAATAAATGCCAGGTGAAATGGGGCGGATTCATTGATGGTATCGATGAGTTTGATCCGCTGTTCTTTGGCATTTCGCCGAAAGAAGCCGAGCTGATGGACCCTCAACAACGCTTATTGATGACTTACATATGGAACGTCATTGAAGATGCGGGCTACAGCGCCGGCGAAATCTCCGGTACCGACACCGGCATTTTCGTGGGAACCGGCATGAGCGGATACGGCAGCCTCATCTCAGAGGCCAGGCTCCCCATCGAAGGGTATTCGCTGACCGGCATTGTCCCCTCCGTCGGACCTAACCGAATGAGTTTCTTCCTGAATGTTCACGGCCCCAGTGAGCCGGTGGAAACCGCGTGCTCTTCTTCGTTGATCGCCATTCACCGCGCCGTTCAGGCTATCAACGCCGGCGAATGTGAACAGGCTATTGTCGGCGGCGTGAATACGCTGGTAACCCCGGACGGGTATATCAGTTTCAGCAAGGCCGGCATGCTGTGCCAGGACGGCCGCTGCAAAACCTTCTCCAGCACGGCTAACGGTTATGTGCGGGGAGAAGGCGTCGGCATGCTTTTCCTGCGCAAACTCAGCGTGGCGGAAGCGTCGGGCGATCATATCTATGGCTTGATTCGTTCCAGCGCGGAAAATCACGGCGGCCGGGCCAATTCATTAACGGCGCCCAATCCGAAAGCGCAAACGGCCTTGTTGAAGCGGGCTTACGCCAAAGCCGGGATCGATCCGCGCAGTATCGGGTACATCGAGGCTCACGGCACAGGAACGCCGTTGGGCGATCCGATCGAGATCGATGGGCTGAAAAGCGCGTTTCAAGACTTATATCGCAAGACGCCGGCGGCAACCGATCTGCACGACCGGCCTCAACACTGCGGTTTGGGCTCGGTAAAGACCAATATCGGCCACTTGGAAATGGCGGCCGGCATTGCCGGCGTGATCAAAGTGTTATTGCAGCTGCAGCACAAGACGCTGGTGAAGAGTTTACATTCCGAACAGCTCAATCCTTATATCCAGCTGGATAACTCGCCCTTTTATGTCGTGCGGGAGAATCAGCCTTGGCTTGCCCCTCAGGATGCGCAGGGGCAGGCGCAACCTCGCCGGGCCGGCGTCAGCTCTTTCGGCTTTGGCGGCGCCAATGCGCATATCGTGCTGGAGGAATACACCGGCGGAACGACGGCCACGGACGAGCGGGGCAAAGAGCCTGCGGAACTCGCCATGGTGATCCTCTCGGCAAAGAACGCCGAGCGCCTGATGGCGGCGGCGCAGAATCTGCTCTCCCGCATCACGGCCGAAAACAAGGCGCGGCCGCCGTTGGATGAGCTCGCTTATACCTTGCAGGTCGGGCGAGATGCGATGGAGCAACGGTTGGGGATCCTGGTTTCATCCCTTGACGAACTGGCTGAGAAACTCAACCAGTTCCTGGCGGGGGAAGAGGCTATCGATGGCCTGTATCGCGGTAATGTCCGACAGAATAAAGAGATGCTGGCCATGTTCGTCACGGACGAAGACATGACCGCTACCCTCGATCTTTGGTTCCATAAGCGTAAGCACGCAAAAATCCTGGCGTTATGGGTGAAGGGGATGGACGTTGATTGGTATCGGTTATACCCGCAGCAGCGGCCAAAACGCATCAGCCTGCCGACATACCCGTTCGCGACCGATCAATACTGGATCAAAGATGTCCGCCACGCGGCGTTGAGCCTCTGCGCCGCGCAAACGCCAGACGCCGTGCCCGAGGATCTCGCCGCGAGCGCCGCGCAGAACCCGGATCCAGACGATGACTTCAGCCATGTCGCGCTCTGGGAAACGGATGACGCCTCCCTGGAGAGCATCGCGGCCTCGCCAATGACGGGAAAGGTGCTGATTGTCGCGGGGGAGCGGGATATGGCGCTGGAAACTGCGCTGATCGCCAAACTGAGCGGCCAAACCGCACGCCTGGTGCGTTTCTCCCTGAGCGACGCGGCGACGGGGGAAACGCGGCAGACCGGCCCCGACAGCTGGACGTGCGACATCCGGGATGAAAACGCGCTCGGCCAGTGCCTGGATAACGTCGGCGGCATACAGCATGTCTTTTTCATTGCCGACGGCGCGGATAGCCAACCATGGGCGGATGCGGCAACGCTCACGGCCAGTTTGCAGCGCAACGAGTTGCAACTGCTGCGTTTGGCAAAATCGCTGCAACAGCGGCTGGCGAAAGAGGATGCGCTGGATTTTACCGTGATTACCCAAGACAACCACGCGTTGTCAGCCGATGAGATTCGTTGCCACGGCGCCGGGATTACCGGCCTGGCTTATTCCATCGCTCAGGGCGATCACCGTTTCAGGGTCAGGAATTTGGACGTTTCCCTGCGAGACGTGCAATCGCCCGCACGGCGAGAAACATTGCTGCGGCAGATCATCAACGAAGCGCCCAGTGAGCGCGGCGAACAAATTCGCCTGTTTTCCGGCCGGCGCTACCGGCAAACCTTCTTCCGTCTCGATCCGCGCAGTTACAGCGACGAGAACGCCATCAAACATGGCGGCGTCTATCTGATTCTGGGCGGCAGCGGGACGGTGGGCGGCGTCATCACCCGTCAGCTCTTGCAACATTACCGGGCGAAAGTGATTTGGTTGGGCCGCCAGCCTGATTCCAGCCCTGCGGTGCAAAGCCGGTTGGATGCATTGGCAAGCGTGGGCGAGCGGCCTGATTATTTCCAGGCCGATGCGACGGACCTGGCCTCTTTGCAGGCGGCCCTGGCGCAAATCAAGCTGAAATATCCCCGCATCGACGGCGCGATATTCGCCGGCCTGGTTTTTGACGCCGAAAATACCATCAGCCAGACGACGGAACCGGCTTTCTGGCAAATACTGCAGGTCAAAGCGTCAGGCAGCCTCAATTTCTACCGGGCGCTCCAGCAGGAATCGTTGGATTTCCTGGTCTATTTCTCTTCCTGTCAGGCCTTCTCGTTTTCCGGCGCCGCGACGCTGTCGGCCTATGCCGCCGGGATTACGTTCTCTGACACGCTGGTGCGCACCCTGCAGGCTCAGGCCGGGTATCCGGTGGGAATCATCAATTGGGGCTTCTGGCAAGCCTCACTGGCCGGTTTGCCGGCCAGCCAAAGCATTTTCGCATTAAGTGATGCGGAGGGTTTCACCTGTTTTGAGCGTTTTGTCACGCTGCTGCAGCAGAAGCGCCAGGGGCAGTTCGTCTGCCTGAATGCCTCTGCGCCGGTACAGCAACTGATGAATCTGCATCCGCATGAGTCCGTGCTGGTCAGCCATCAACGACAACCTTCACCCGACACCTTTAATCAGGGGATGATCAATGCCTAAGATCGCTGACAATCAATGGGACACAGAGACCGACGTGTTGTTGCAGTCCCATCATCCTCACGCCATTAACGCCTGGCTGGCTCAACTTCTGTATCTACAGCTCGATCGGCTTGGCGTTTTCTCAGCCTCGGCGCATCGGGATGATTTTACTGAACACGCCGATCGTTGGGGCCTTGATCCTCAGTTCCAGCCCTGGTGGCGCGAGTCGATCAGGCTGTTGCTTGCAGCCGAATTGATCGCCTGGCGAGACGGCGTCCTGGTTTGCCGCGGACCGAGTGCGGAACAAGCGGAGGCGGTATGGCGGGCATGGGATGATTTTCGCGACGGCCATCGTCATGACCCTGCGCGCATGACCCAAATGAACCTGGTCGATGCCTGTTTGCGCCATCTGCCGCAGATACTGACCGGCGAGCTGCCGGCGACGGAAGTGCTATTCCCCAATGCGTCGATGGAAAAAGTCGAAGGGATTTATAAGGATAATCCGGTTTCAGATTTGTTTAACCGGGTATTGACGGAAACCGTCAGCGACTATGTGAGCGGCGTGCTGCGCCAGGATCGCGAAGCGCAATTGAGTCTGGTCGAGATCGGCGCCGGCACCGGTGGCACGACGGCCATGGTCTTACCGGCGCTGATGACGCACCAACGCAATATTCGACAATATTTGTATACGGATCTCTCGCAAGCCTTTTTGATGCATGCCCGGCGTTGTTATGGGCCAACCTGCCCGTTTCTCGATTATGCATTGTGGGATATTGAGCAACCCCTGGCGACGCAGCCGATCCCTCCCGCGTCTTTTGATGTGGCGATCGCGACCAATGTTCTCCACGCCACCAAGGATATCCGGAGCACGCTGCGCCATTGCAAAGCCGCCTTGCGCAATGGCGGCATGGTGATCATCAATGAACTGAGCGATAAGTCCGTGTTTACGCATTTGACGTTCGGGCTGCTCAAAGGCTGGTGGTTGCATCAGGACACCGCATTGCGCATTGAAGGCAGCCCGGCGATAGCGCCTGACACCTGGCGAGAAATTCTGGAAGAAGAGGGGTTTCATTCGGTTGAGTTTCCGGCGCAGAAAGCCCATGCGTTAGGGCAAACCATTATTGTTGCCCTCAGCAACGGCGTCATTCGCCAGCAAGCGCCGCTGTCGAAGAAAAGCCATCAGCCTGCAAAACAACAGGCGACCCCTCGTCCCGCCGCACCGGCTTCGGCGCCCGAGGCCGGCTTCACCGAAGAGCGCATGGCGGCGCACATCAGCGAGGCGATCCTGTCCGCTCTGGCGCAAGCGGTGAACCTTTCTCCTGAGCAGATCGATGCCGAAACCGCCTTCTCCGAATACGGCATTGACTCCATTCTGACGGTTAATTTCACCAATAAAATTAACGAATTGATTGGCGTCCGCCTGAACCCGGCCGCGCTTTACGATTACCGTTCCGTCGCCTCGTTGAGCGGCCATATCCAGCGCAGCGCCAGTGAGGCCGTGCGCGCCTCGCTGGCTGCCTCCAGCGCCCGCGAGGGCGGCGAGGCGGTTGCGGCGCAAACGGATAAGCAAGAACCGGCCGCCGCAAGCGCGCACGATGCAAACGGGCTGAAATATATTACGGACAGCGTGATTGACGGGCTGGCAAAGACGGTCAACCTGCAGCCCGAGCGTATCGATGAGCAGACGGCATTGTCGGATTTTGGTATTGATTCGATTCTCAGCGTTAACTTTATCAATCAGATCAATCAATCACTGGGGATCGCGCTAAACCCGGCGGTGCTCTATGACTATGCGACGATAGAAGCCTTAAGCGCGCATATCTGCCGGGCTTATCCCGAGCTGCGCGTCATTGCTGAACCTCTCGCCGCGCCGCAACCCCCAGCAGACCGGCGCCGAGAGCCTGCGCCGCCGAAAGCCGCACCAGAAGCGAAAGCCTCCGGGCAGCGTAACGTCGAAACGGATGCCATCGCGGTGATCGGCATGGCGGGGCAGTTCCCCGGCGCCGAAGATATCCAGGGTTTCTGGGACAATCTTGCGGCAGATAATGCCGGGATTGAAGCCTTGCCTGACCATTATTTGGATCCCGCGAGATATTCCGCCGATACGGGCAAGGACGCGGCCGTCCGGGACGGGAAAACCTATTGCAAGTGGGGCGGTATCGTTAAAGACCGGGACTGTTTCGATGCCGGGTTTTTCCGCATTTCCGCGCAGGACGCCCTGTCGATGAGCCCTCATCAGCGCCTGGTACTGCAGGAAAGCTGGAAGGCGCTGGAAGATGCCGGCTATAACCCCAAAGCGCTGTCCGGCGCCAACGCGGGGGTGTTTATTGGCGCGGAGCCCGCCAATTATCATCAGGGCTCTTTTGTTGGCTCGTCCGAGGCGATCATCGCGTCGCGCGTCTCTTATTTTCTGGATATGAAAGGCCCGGCACTGGTGGTAAATACCGGCTGTTCATCTTCAGCCGTGGCGATACACCTGGCGTGTGAAAGCCTGCGTCGCCGGGAGACGGAGCTTGCACTGGCCGGCGGCGTCTTTACGGCGCTGGATGCCGACGCGCTGGCGAGTCTGTCCGGTATTGGGCTGTTGTCCCATCAGGCGGCATGCCCCATTTTTGATCAGGACGCTGACGGCATGCTGCTGTCGGAAGGAATTGGGCTGGTGGTGCTGAAAAGGCTGGATCAGGCCATTGCGGACGGCGATCCCATCCACGCCGTCATCCGTGCCTCGGGGATCAATCAGGATGGCTCCAGCAACGGCATCACGGCGCCGAGCGGAACCGCGCAGCAACAATTGCTGGAACAGGTCTATCATAAGTATCGCATTAACCCCGAAGAGCTCAGCTACCTTGAAGCTCACGCCACCGGCGGCAAATTGGGCGATACCATTGAGGTGAATGCGCTGGTGCGCGCGTTTAAAACGCTGACCGCAAAGCGGCATTTCTGCGCCCTGGGCAGCGTGAAATCGCATATTGGCCATACTTCTGCCGCGTCAGGCGTGATTGGGCTGATAAAAATCGTGCTGTCGATGCGCCACCGTCAACTGCCGGGTTTGAAAGATTATCGGCAAATCAACCCGTTATTCGAATTGGATGACTCCGCATTTTATCTTCAGAGCTCGGCCTCCGCCTGGCACGGCCACGGCGATAAACCCCGGTTGGCGGCCCTGAATTCTTTCGGCCACAGCGGAACCAACGCCCATTTGGTGATCGAAGAGTATGTCGCGACGCAAGCGACGGCCGAACCGGCCAACGCCGGTTGGATTATTCCCCTGTCGGCCAAAACGCCGGACCGTCTGTACGCGCAGGCCGAGGCGCTGAGCGCCTGGCTGGAGACGATGGGGCGACAGGGCCGCGAGAGCGAAGCCTTTATGCAATCCATGGCGTACACGTTGCAAATCGGGCGAGAAGCGATGCCGGAACGCTTCTTGATGATCGTGCGCGATCATCGTGACTGCCTGCGGCAGCTACAGGCCTTTTGCCACAAGCAAATCGCGACAAGCCATGCCGCGAATGCCGCCAGGAAGCAGCCGCCGTTAAGCGCTGAGGCTTATCAAGATCGCGGTTTGCACCGGCTTTCCCATGCCGAGCTGGAGACTATCGGCAGCGCCTGGCTGCAGGGCCGCTCCGTCAATTGGCAAAGCTTCTATTCGTCGGCGCCCAAAAGAATTCACTTGCCTGGCTATCGCTTTGCGAAAGAGATTTTCCGCGCGTCGGACGCCGGCCCCAGCGAAAAAAACCGGCAAGCGGGCAGCGCAATTGCCGACGGCCATTATCCGATTGGGAAAGTGGGATTATTTAGGGCCGGGCATCCCTGGAGCCGGCCGTTTAATCGCCATCATCCCGTTTTACGCCATCACAAGGCATTCGGCCAATCGCTGATGCCCGGCCTGGCGTACATCGATCTGCTGTTCCAATTTTTCCATCGCCAGGGCATGGATTATCGGCGGTTGGAAATGCGCAATCTGGTGATCCACCACCCCCTGACCATCGCCGACGATTACGCGGTGGAGGCGCACATCAGTTGCCAAAAACATGAACAAGGGTACTGGCAGCTTCGCGTTGAAGGCAGCGAAGTGTTTGATGATCATCGGCAGTCAGAACTGAAGACCTATATGAGTGCGGAAATGCACTCGGTTCAGGCGGCGCCGTTTGATGAAACGCTTGATTTAGCCCCGTTGAAACAGGGCGCTACCGGACGGTTGGGGCTACGTGAAGCCTATGAGACCTTTGGCGGCACCGATATTCGCCACAGCGGGCCGATGGTCGGCGACGGCGTCATTTATCACCTGCCCATGGCAAATCTGATCGACATTGCCGTGCCTGAAGAACCCTTGCCCGGCGCCGAAGACTATCTGTTCCATCCGGTGTTGATCGACGGGAGCGCCATCGGCTCCGGCAGCCTGTTTCTGGAGCAGAACGCGCAACAGGATATCTTCTTGCCGCTTTATTACGAATCTTTCCGGGCGACGGCGCCATTATCGACACAGTGTATTACCCGCATCGGCCGCGACTCGCTGAAACAAACGCCGCAGCTCTCCTACCTGACCATGGAGTTCTTTACCCCCCACGGAGAAAAGATTGGCGAGCTGAAAAACTTCACCTGCAAGCGCGTGCGCGACGCCGCGGCGATCAACGCATCACAACCTCAGGCCGCCGTGACGACGCAGGCCGCTGCCGCCGTCATGTCCGCCGAGCACATTGAGCCTATGAAAAATGAAACCCTGTCTGTAACCGCAGCCATAGCCGCGGATACGCATGATTCAGCATTGGAATGCGCTGAGCAGCGCGTGAAAAAGATCCTGGCGGATACGCTGACGAAAAGCCCTGAAGAGATTGAAACCGATATCGGTTATTACGAGTTGGGTTTGGACTCCGCCGGGCTGTTGCATATGGTGAAGTTGCTGGAACAGTCGCTCAAGGTGAAATTGAACCCGACGGTGCTGTTTGAATATGCCAACGTCGGTGAACTCGCCGCGTATTTGCTTGAGCAGTATCCGATGTCGTTCCTCGCGGCGGATAAGGCAAGCGCCGCACAGGAGGGCGTTTCTCCCCAGACGCAGAGCGAGAGCCAAACGGATGTCGCAGCGAACGACGCGAAACAGCAAGCGCCTCGTTCGTCTGCCGACATTCGGCAACCTGCGGCGAGCGGCGACGAAGATATCGCGGTGATCGGGATTGCGGGGCGATACCCCGGAGCGCAGGACATGGCGGAGTTTTGGGCCAATCTCAACGCCGGCAAGGATTCCGTGACGGAAATTCCCGCGGAGAGATGGCGGAAAGAGGTCCTGGATGGCGTCGCTTCCCCTTCGGGCCGCCCGATTTCACGCTGGGGGGGATTTATCGACGATGTGGACTGTTTCGACGCCCAGTTCTTCCGCGTATCCCCGCGGGAGGCGCAATGGCTCAACCCTCAAGAGAGGCTGTTCCTGGAAACCTGCTGGACGGCGATCGAGGATGCAGGTTACACGCCGGAGACGCTGGTAGCTGAAGAGGGGCCCAATAAACGGCGCGACGTCGGCGTCTTTGTGGGGGTAATGCATAACGATTATGCCCTGATCGCGGCGGAAATCGTCAATCGCGGGCAGATCATGCCGCTGTCGATGAACCATGCCCCCATCGCTAACAGGGTCTCTTATTTTTGCGGCTTCCACGGGCCTTCTTTTGCCATCGACACGGTTTGTTCCTCTTCCCTGACGGCGCTCCATTTGGCTCTGGAAAGTTTGCATCGGGGGGAAAGCAAGGTCGCGATAGCCGGCGGCGTTAATCTGTCCTTGCATCCTTACAAGTACATGACCTATGGGCTGGCGGACATGTACTCCAGCGATGGCCGCTGCCGGACGTTCGGCGACGGCGGGAACGGTTTCGTCTCCGGAGAAGGGGTTGGCGCGGTGTTGCTTAAGCCGCTTTCTCAGGCGCTCAAGGACCGGGACAATATTTATGCGTTGATCAAGGGCAGCGCCATCAATCATGTGGGGCAAGTGAGTGGCATTACCGTTCCCAGCCCGGTGGCGCAGGCCGATTTGATGCTGCGCTGTTACGAAAAGACCGGCATCGATCCGCGCACCATCAGCTATATCGAGGCGCATGGCACCGGAACGGCGCTGGGCGATCCGATCGAGATTCAGGGGTTGGTCAAAGCCTTCAGGCAACATACCCCCGACAAGCAGTTTTGCGCGATCGGCTCGGTGAAATCCAACATCGGTCATGCGGAGTCTGCTGCGGGCATCAGCGGGCTCAGTAAAGTGATCCTTCAGCTGCATCATAAAACGCTGGTGCCCTCACTGTTGCATGCAGAACGGGTGAATCCTTATCTGGAACTGGAGCATTCGCCTTTCTATATTCAACGCGAGGCGAAGGCGTGGGAGCAGCCAAGGGTGGAGCGCAACGGTGAAGCGATCGCCGTGCCCCGGCGCGCCGGGATCAGTTCATTTGGCGCCACCGGGTCGAATGCGCACCTGATCGTCGAAGAATTTCTGCCGCCGGTCTCCCGCAGAACGGCGAGTGCTCAGCCGCTGATCGTGCCGTTGTCTGCGAAAAATGAAGACAGGCTGCGGGTTATGGCGGGCAATCTGGCGCAATTCCTGGCGAACCACCCGAATCTCGACGGACTGGTGCCTGAGGATCTGGCGTTTACACTGCAGGTGGGGCGCCGGTCATTGGAAGAGCGCGTTGTGTTTGTCGTACGGGATCTCAGGGAGCTGGAGCAGAAACTGGCGGCCTTTGCCAACGACGCCAGTTTGCCTGAGCAGAGCTGGCGGGGAAGTGCCGTCAGCAACGGCAAAGACAGCGCCCGCAGCGGCGGTTTTCTCTCGGCGGAGGATAGCGCCGCGCTGCTTCAGCGCTGGATAGCGCAAAACGCCGTTCACAAAATCGCCCGTTTTTGGGTGGAAGGCTTTAAGGTGGACTGGCTTCAGTTATACCCGCTGGCGACACCTTGCCGCATTAGCCTGCCAGGCTATCCGTTTGCCCGAGAGAAGCATTGGCTTCCCGCCCCGGACGACCTGGGGCGGATCGCTCACGCCGCATCGGCGGCCCCTTCGGACGTGACGGCGGCGCCAGGTTCAGCGCCTGTCAGCCCGGAAGAGCCCGAGAGGCTGATGCTGTTTACGGAGGCGTGGCATAAGATGCCTGCTCCGGCCGCGCCCCGGCCGCCGCGAGACTTCAACACGCTGATCTGCTTCTTGTCGCAGCCGGAAAGCCAGCGTTTGCTGCGATCGCACATGAAGACGCTGGCACCGCAAACCGAAGTGGTGTTTGTTTCCCGCGAGCCGGAACGCCGCGCAGAACGCGTTTTCTCGCTGCCGCATGCGGGCGAGGAACAGGCACTGACGGAGAACTATCACCGCTGCTTCACCCAGTTGCAATCGGCGCAGATCGACCCTCAGCGCAGCGCGATCCTGTATCTATGGCCGTTGGAAGAGCGCGGCCATTTGCCGGATTATGCCGCGCTGCATCATCTTCTGTCTTCGATGGTGAAAACCGGCATGGCGCCACAACGTCTGTTGTTGGCCGGCGCCAGCCACCATTCGCTTGGCCGGGCCTATCTGGAGTCGTGGATTGGCATCGAGCGTTCCCTGACGGCCGCATTGCCGTCCACGCAATGCGCCATTGCCGCCAGCGTTGTTTCAGGGGCCGCAGCGGCCGATGAACGCGCGGTATTGGCTGCGTACGCCGTCACCGAGCCTTACCTCTCGCGGCTTTATCAGCACATAACGGCGCAAGATTTTGAAAGCGTTTGCTATGAAAATGAAGAGCGGCACGTCCTGCAGGTTCAGCCTGGCCCCGCGTCGCTGACGGGGCCGGGGGAAACGGGGATCAAACAGGGGGGCACCTACCTGATCACCGGCGGGTTCGGCGGCCTGGGCTTGATTTTCGCCCGCTACCTGGCGCAGCGTTATTCCGCCCGGTTGATTCTGACCGGCCGTACCGCCATGAATGCGGAACGGGCAGCGCTGGTTGACGAACTGGTGCGGTTGGGGGGACAGGTGCATTACATCCAGGCGGATGTGTGCGATGCCGGCGCCATGCGTTTTAATCTGGCACAGGCCAGGCAAGCGATGGGGGCGATCCTTGGCGTGATTCACGCCGCCGGTATTGAAGCCGGGGAACCTGTCTTTGCCAAATCTCGTCAGGCATTCGAAGCGGTTCTGCAGCCGAAAGTTGATGGGCCGCAAAGAGTAGACGAATTGCTCACGCAGGATCCGCTGGATTTTGTCTGTTATTTCTCCTCCAGCGCCGCATTCTTGGGCGATTTCGGTTCTTGCGATTACGCGATGGGAAACCGTTTCCTGATGAGCTATGGCAAGCACCGCATGGAGCAGGTGAAACAAGGCCATCTGCGCGGCAAAACCCTGGTTATCAACTGGCCTTTCTGGGCTGAAGGGAAAATGGGCGCGCACGACAAAGAAAGCGCCGGCTTCTATCTCAGCGCGACCGGGCAGCGGGCGCTTAACAGTGCGGAAGGGCTGCAGGTCTTCGAGCAGTTGTTGCAGCAAGGCGAGGGGCAATATCTGGTTATTGCCGGAAAGCCCGCTCGCGCCGCCCAGTTGTTGGGATTGGATAAATACAGGGTGGCCGGTCCGGCCCCGTGTCCTGATTCGTCCGGCCCGTCGCACGATGGCGCGGCCACGGAAGTTACCGCGCGCGATCAGCAACAACCGATTCTCCCTGCCGGAAAAACGGCCGATATTCGCGCTGAAGTCAGCCACATACTGAAAACGCTGATCAATCGCTTGCTCGGCACTCCGCTTGATCGGATTGGGTTGGACAGCGGTTTTGCCGATTTCGGTTTTGATTCGATCACGCTGGCGTCATTTTCCCGGGAATTGAGCCAACGTTTCAATCTCGACATTACGCCAACGGTGCTCTTCGGCCATTCCTCGGTTAAACGGCTAACGGAATACTTTTGCCGTGAACACGCGCCGGCGCTGCATGCCATGCTGTCGCCCCACATAGCCGAGGATACCGGCGCTGCCGCCATCCCCTTGGTTCAGCCGACGCCTGCCCAGGCGCCGCCTCCCGAAGTGGCCTCTGCGCCAACGCCGAACCGCGAGATCGGGGCCGCTGAAGAGCCGATCGCCATCATCGGCATGAGTGGCCGTTTTCCGCAGGCTGACAGCATCGACGAATTCTGGGATGCGTTGATTCAGGGGAAAAGCGGTATCGGCGAGATGTCTGAGCCGCGTTGGGACTGGGGCGCCGTTACCGGCAACGGAACGGCTGTTCCGCAATGGGGCGCGTTCATGACGGATATCATGCGGTTTGATGCCGCTTTCTTTGATATCACGCCGAAAGAGGCGATGGACATGGACCCCAGACAGCGAATTTTTCTGCAAGAAGCCTGGCGCACGTTTGAAGATGCAGGTTACATGGGGCAGCGCATCCGCGGCATGTCCTGCGGCGTGTATGTCGGTGCGGAAGAGAGCGATTACGGCCTGCTTGTCGGCGATCAAGGGTCGATAAATGGCAATCAGAACGCCACGCTGGCAGCGCGGATTTCATATGCGCTGGATCTGAAAGGGCCGAACCTGGCCCTGACCGCGGCTTGCGCATCGGGCCTGGTCGCCGTTCATCAGGCCTGCCTGGCGTTGCGCCAGGGAGATTGCGAGATGGCGCTGGCAGGGGGGATTAACCTGTTAATGACGCCGTGGGTGTATCAGAGCATGCATCGGAGCGGGATGCTGTCGCCCGACGGCAACGCCAGCGTATTTGATCAGCGCGCCAACGGGCTGGTGCCGGGAGAGGCGGTCGCGGCGGTATTGCTGAAACCCTTGTCAAAGGCCAAAGCCGACGGCGATCGGATCTATGGCTGCATTAAAGCCAGCGGCGTGAATTACGACGGGAAAACCAATGGCATCACGGCGCCGAATCCGCTGCGCCAGGCTGAATTGCTGAAAAATATCTATGATCGCTACCGGATTGATCCCCGCGCGATTCAATACGTCATCTCCCATAGCACCGGTTCGCAGTTGGGGGATCCGATTGAGGTTCAAGCGCTGGCCGATGCCTTCGCCGGTGGTGGCGGCGATCTCCATCGCTGCGTGCTGGGCTCGATTAAACCGCTGATCGGCCATACTTTTGCTGCGTCCGGCGTGGTCAGTCTCATCGCCATGCTGAAAGCGATAACGCATCAGACGATGCCGGCGACCCATAGCTTTGAAACATGCAACCGCTACATCAATCTGGAGCGGACCCCCTTTACCATCGAACGACAGAATCAGCCCTGGCTGCGCCGGGGCACACAGCCCAGACTGGGTGCCATCAGCGCGACGGGGATCAGCGGCACCAATGCGCATGCGGTGATTGAAGAATATATTGCGGACGACCCCGAATCCGGGCCGGCGTCAAAAACGCCGTTACCGGCGGGGGCCGCCGCACATGCCACGATCGTACCCATTTCGGCAAAAACCCCCGAAGCGCTGCAAGCCTATGTCCAGGCCTGCGCGCAATTTCTCCGGGATCAGCCGGCAACGCGGCTTGATCGGCTGGCCTATAGTCTGCAAACCGGGCGAGACGCCATGGCGCAACGCGTCGCCTTTGTCGCAGCGGATAGCGCAGAATTGCGCGAACAGTTAGCGCGGTTTATTGCCGGCCAGGCTGCGCCGGGCGTTTATCACATGAGTGTGCAAAGTGGTGACAATGTCACAAATGCACCGGCGTGGGGGGATGAAAACGTGGTGCCGCCTGAACAAATTCAGGCCTGGATCGCCGCACGCCAATGGCAAGCATTGGCCGACGCCTGGAGCCGCGGCGCTGAAATCGATTGGTTTGAGTTATACCGAGAGGCACGGCCACCGCAGCGCAGCGCGGGGCCGGTCTATCCTTTCCAGGGTAAACGCTACTGGGCCACACTTTCGCCCACAACGCAGCGCGGGCCTGCGGTTGCGCATGCGCAAACGGCCAAGACAGCAAGCGATGCAACGATGAGCGAAAGCAAAACGTCGTCGCTTGACGCCATCGCGCGTCAGGTTCGTTCGTTACTGATACAGACGCTGTATTTTGAGGAGGATGAGGTTGCCAACCATCAGCCGTTTACCGATCTCGGGTTAAATTCAATCAATGCGGTTGGCTTTATTGAAGCCCTTAACCGGTCATTAGCGGCCGGGGTGACGATTAATGCAATTTTTGAGCATCCCAGCATTGATGCCCTGTCAGCCTATTTGCACGCCTTGCCGCATGGTCGCCTGGCCGAAAGCGCACAAGAAGCAGCGCCGGCGCTGAGCGCTGAACAAGGCGCCGCCGCCCATGGCCGGCAAGTGGGCAAGGCCTGGTTGAAACAGTACCCGGAGTGCATTCCTCTCAGCCGCCGACTGCGCGCCGGCGATGAGCGGGAACATGACCGCTCTCGGTTCTGGATCCACCCGCTGACGGGGTCTACCGGCTTATATCTGAAGGTGGCCGAAAATCTGGGCGATGACTACGCCATATGGGGTATTCATTCGCGCGGTTTCCTGACCCGGTTCCCGCCGCTGAAAAGCATCGAAAGCATGGCGAATTACTATATTGAAATTCTTCAGGCCGGCAACGCCACCGGGCCTTATGAACTGGCAGGCTATTCCATGGGCGGGATTATCGCTTATGAAATGGCCCGGCAACTGCAACTGGCGGGCTACCGGGTTTCGAGCCTGATCCTGCTGGAGCCGCCGTTCCCGCAACCCGAGCCTCTGCGCCAGTCGTCGCCATTTGATTATCGCGACGCCTTGTTGATGAGCGCGAATTTCTTTTTGCACTATAGTTTGAAAGAAATTTTGGCGTCGGAGCAGGTAGCGTTTGAAAGCCTTGCCTACAGGGAGCAGGAATTAATGGGCATTGACGCCGATAAACAGGTGACGTGGCTGGCTGAGGGGTGCCTCAGAAAAGGCGTGGAGCAGCCATTGTCGGTGGTGAAAGAAAAAATCGAGAATATGGCTCAGATCCTGAAGCACAACCGCGAAGCCATGGCGGCCTACGTGGTGAAAGCGTTACCGAATGCCCAGGATATCGATTTGCACTACATGACCCTGAGCCCATCACTCAACGATGAACGGCCAGACAGGGGGAGTGCGTCGTCCGCTTTAGCTGAAAACAATCGCCATGTTCTGGGTGAGGCGCTCACCCATGACGAGAGCCATTGTCAGCGATGGCTAGAGTATCTGCCTGGCGCTCAAGTGTTCCGCACCCGGGCCAAAGACCATTTTCACCTGTTGTCTGAACGCGAAAGCGTAGCCATGATTTCCGACCGTTGCCGGACGATTTATCAGAATGTCTCGGCGAAAAAAACCACAGTGGCCGATGCGGAAGAACCTGTGGCGAAGCCGCGCCAACCGGGGCGAGAGCGCATTGCGATTATCGGGATGTCCGGGCAGTTCCCCGGCGCCCGAAATGCGGATGAATTCTGGCAACTGCTCGATCAGGGCCAATCCGCGTTTACGCCGCCGCCGGATGATCGCGGTTGGTCTGCCGGCCAGTATGAAGGCTACGGCGCTTTTCTCGCGGAGATAAAATCCTTCGATCCGCTGTTTTTCAACTTGTCTCCGCAAGAGGCGTCGATGCTGGACCCTTGCGAACGGCTGTTCTTACAGGAAAGCTGGAAAGCGATTGAGGATGCGGGAATGCGGCCTGATACGCTCTCCGGCCGGCGTTGGGGCGTTTTCTGCGGCAGCGGGGGCGACTACACGCTGCGCTTTGCCGCAGGCGAGCACTTCGCGCCGAATATCACGCTGTCCCAGATCCCGGGGCGCGTCTCTTACAGCCTGGACCTGTCGGGGCCTTGTCTCTCCGTAGAGGCCGGCTGTGCGTCATCGTTGCTGTCTATCGCTCAGGCTTGCGACCATTTAGCGCAGGGCCAATGTGACGTGGCCATTGCCGGCGGGGCGCAGATTTACTCCACGCCGAATATGTTGATCAGCGCTGCCCGCTTTGGGCTGTTATCGCAGGCGGATCGCGGCGGCGCATTTTCGACGCGCGCCAGCGGCATGGTGCCCGGCGAATCGGTGGGGGTGATTATTTTGAAACCCTTGTCGTTGGCATTAGCGGAGGGGGACCGGATTCACGGCGTGATCGAAGGCTGGGGCAGTAACCACAATGGCCGAACCCACGGGATGATGTCCCCGAGCGCCAAGGCACAGGAAGCGCTGCTGTCCGATACCTATCAACGGTTTGATATCCGCCCGGAGAGCATTACGTTGGTGGAAGCCCATGCCACGGGAATGCCCGCCGCAGATGCGGCGGAAATAGCCGCCCTGAATCAGGTGTTTCGAGGCCAGGGGCGCGCGCCTCAATCCTGTGCGCTGGGCAGCGTCGAGAACAACATTGGCCATGCGTTTCACAGTTCGGGAATGAATCACCTGTTCAAGGTGTTGCTGGCGCTCAAGCACCGGGCGATTCCCGGTACGCCGAAGACCGAAGACCGGGAGATGTTGCCTGCGCTGGAAGACGGCCCGTTTTATATCAATTCGGCAACGGTTCCCTGGCAGCCGGAAGCAGGGCAAGCGCGCCGGGCCGCAATCAGTTCATTCGGGGCGACGGGGATCAATGTTCACCTTGTTGTCGCCGAGCCTGATGCAAACGGGGAAGCTCGTGAGAGGGCGGATAGCCGTCTTTCGCCGGCAGCCTCGGGCTTTGAACGCGCAAGGCCGGTGTATATCGCACTGTCGGGAAAGAGCGAAAAGGCGCTGCGGCAACGTTGTCGTGAGTTGCTGGCGTTTGTGCAGGCCAGGCCTGAATTGGATCTGCACCAGCTGGCGGCCAACTTGTTGTTGCGCCGAACGCATTTCGCCTACCGCTGCGCCTGCGCGGTTTCTGGCGTCGAAGAATTACGCCATTTCCTGGCTCAGGTGATAGCGGGTGCGGATTTAACCCCGGCGGACTCCGGCTACCGGGGCAAAGCGAATGCCGGCGGCCAGGAGCATGCGGCTTCGTCCGCCGTCGCGTGCGTGCGGCAAGCCATTCAGGATCCGGGCGATAGCGGGAATTGGTTGAGGTTAGCCCGGCTGTATGTCGATGGCATAGACTTCATGACCAAGGATTTCCACGCCGGGGCCGATATCGCGCAGGCGTTCTCTTCGGCGGAGAAGTTCCCGTTGTCGTTGCCGACCTATCCGTTTGAGGCGCGTTTATGCTGGGCCGGCAACGCCGAACCTGCGCCTGCAGGCAAATCATCGGCAGATCTTGCGCCCGCGCAGCCCCCGGCGGCCGCCCAGCCGATTGTGCAAAAGTTGCTCGGCATCCTGGCGGAACTGGCTGGCCTCGCCGGCACAGAGATTGATCCGGATGAGCCGATAACGCACTACGGCATCGATTCATTGTTGGGGCTGCGTTTTCTTAACCGGATCAACTCTGCGTTTGGCACGGCGTTCGATGCCGAGCTGCTGACTCGCGGCACGCTTAGGGCGATTGCCGGGGAGATTGCCGCGAGTCCGCTCTCCGCGCCGGGGCCGCAAGACGCCGCAAGCGCGTCGCACCCAGCCTATATTCAATCGGCCTCGCTGGCGATACGCCGGTCGGCTGCCTTGACGGCCGATGAGTTGAGCCTGGCGCGCGCCGAGTTGGGCCGGCTATTGCAGCAGGGAGTTGGCGTCTGGAAAGACTCAGCCAATCTGCATGTCGAGTTTAACCGCAATGCCCCCTGCGCCCGACAGGCGCTGGAACACGGGAATCAGGCGGATGTTTTGGGGATGTATCTGGAAGAGGGCGTGCGTTACTACCCGACCAGCCACATCCAGGCATTCGTTCTGCATGAAACCGAGGTGAAAAAACGCGCAACCTTTAATATCGGCCAGGGCTTTTGGCTGGATATGCCCATCGATCTGGCGCTGTTGAATCAGGCGTTGAACGACATGGCGCGCCGCCACGCGATTTTGAGAACCGGCGCCGAACGGGTCGCGCAACAGTGGGCGCAGGTCGTGCATGAGGCGTTAACGCTGGAATGCCGGGAAATCTGTTGGCCTCATATCAACGATCGGGCAACGTTCGAACAGACATTCGCGCGATTCCAGCAGTCGGTGAACATGGCGCTGTTCCACGCGGATCGGATGCCGATGTTCGCTGTGTATCTTGTCCATAACGGCGCAGATCTGGGCGCGATTTACCTGGTGACGCATCACTTCCATGCCGATGGTTTTACCTTGTTCATGCTGCTGCAAGAGCTCTATCTCCGCTATACCGCGCTGCTCAGCAACACCGAGTTTGTTTGCGACAAACCCACGGCTGAATATGCACATTTCGCCTTGAGCCAGTTTGGCGAACATCGGGATAGCGCGACTGCATATTGGTTGGGTCAGTTACGCGACAAACGCGCGCCCTTTGCGCTGCGCGACAAATGCATCGCACGCCAAGACCAGCCAAACAAGGCCGGGAGCGTTGGCAAGGCGGGGGTTTATCATCTGCCCGTCTCGGATGAGCTGCTTGGCCAATTGCAGGCATCGAATCGCCGCCATAAGACCACGCTCACACAGCTCGCGACCTGTGCCTTGGCGGTGCTGGCGTATCGCATCACCGGCGTGAACATACCGATCCAGATGGCGTACAACCTCAGAGACCGGTATGAATTTGAGCCGGTATGCGGTGACTTCTCATCATCGGTTCCCCTGGTATTAACGCTTCAACCTCATTTCGACCTGCAACAAGTGTGGCGCACCTATGAAGACGCCATCCTGCAGGTGCAAAAATATAAGCACTTTGATTTTGTTGCCCTGCATCGGCAACTCGCCCTCACAGGGAGCGCCGCCCACGAACACACCCTGTTGGGCAGCCTGGCGGTCGACAGTAATGATCGGGACAGCTTTGTTGAGGTCACGGCTTTCGCCCGAAAATTGCTGCCGATGTCGCTGGAAGAAAGGGAGCCCGCAGCCCCCTTGTTAATGGGATTGTTGAAGACAAACGGCGTGCTGAGCCTGCCATTCGTCTATGACCGCAGATATTTCTCCCCGGATCTGATTCAGGTGCTTGCTGAGCACCTGGGCTTTTTATTGACGCTGATGGTGGAACAACCGGAATTGAAAGTGGAGGACATTCCCGTTCCCGAAATGCTGATCGAACGTTTATCGCCTGAGGAGGTGGCAGCTTTGGATGTTTAGCGCCAACGAAGGGCGCAAGGAAATGGAAGGTTAACCCGGTTAGCTATAAAACAACTGATGAGGATATCGATGTCATTGCACCTATTTAAAAGAAAATTCGCCGCCGTCGCGGCTTTTTCCCTGCCATTGATGGCATTCAATGCGTATGCGGATAGCCCTTTGCCGAAACCGATGGGATTTAACCAGGTGCTGACCTTTATGGGCTCCGGCGTGATTAATATCACCAAGAGTGAACCTTTCCCCGGGGTGACCGGGTGCCTGGGCACCTTATGCACCAGTGACTATTTCTACAGGCATATCATGGGATTCAATGAGCAGCAGGTGGCGCAAAAAAGAGAAGACGCCATCGCTTATTTTGACCGGGAATTCGGCATTGACGTAAAAACGCTGGTCGCACAAAAACGCATTGAATTGAAACCTTATACCGGCAATCCGGATGGCGATTATCGCTTGTACTCCGTTGCCGGGATGGCGTTGCCTGCCGCCGGGTGGATTGTGCGTGACGGCGGCTTCTACATTACGGTTCTCGATAACGGCGGTATTCCGCTGGGCGGCCGCCATAACGGCGAAAAGGCCACGCCGAAAAATCAGATGTATTACGGGAACTACAATATTCTGGCGACCAGCCCCCCGCACCAGCTGAAAGAAATCGTGATCAGTTATGAGTCGAACGAAATGGCGGTGATCTCCCCGGATGGCCTGCGTACAACCTTTAACACCCGCACGCACAATGAGCGCTGGGGGGAAGGCCAGAGCTACGTGAGCTACGAGTTTAAATTGAATGCCGACAAAACGGTTTTGACCAATGGCCGGGAAGTCATGACGTTTGCCAAATATCCGGCGACACGGGATTTTCCAGACTATCCATCCTTTGCCATGAAAGGGGATGCCGACCGTTAAGGCTTTCCTGACTGCCTGAGTAAGTGAATGAGAGGCAATAATGACCTATGTGAAAACGCTGGCGGAACGCCGCCAACACCCGCCTCATTCTGAGGCCGGCGAAGGACGGCAGCTGGCTCAGGCTGAGCGGTTGGGAAGTGCGGCGTTCCGCCAGGACTATGGCGTTAAATACGCCTATTCCAGTGGCTCAATGTATCAGGGAATTGCATCCCGCAAGCTGGTCGTGGCGATGGCCCGAGCCAGGATGATGAGTTTCTTCGGTTCGGGTGGGCTGAGCCTGCCGCTGTTGCGAGAAGCCATTTTAGGCATTCAGTCTGATCTGAACGGAGAGTCATTCGGCATGAACATGCTCGCTGACTATGAGTTTCCGGAAAAGGAAATGCGCCGGATCGAGTTGTTCCTGGCCCATGATATTCGTTTTATCGAAGCCGCCGCTTATATTGCGATTACGCCTGCCTTGGTTCTTTACCGGCTGCGCGGCATTCACCTGGGGAAAGACCAACAGCTGGTTATTCCCCATACGCTGATGGCAAAGGTTTCACGCCCTGAAGTCGCCGAGGTTTTTGCCAATCCGGCGCCGCCTGATGTCGTTGCCCAGCTCTACGCACAAGGGTTGCTGACGCCGCAAGAGGCGGATCTGGCGCCGCGGGTTCCCATGGCCCAGGATATTTGCGTCGAATCAGACTCTGCCGGCCATACCGATCAAGGCAATGCGTATGTTCTTTTTCCGGCCATTGCCCGGCTTTGCCGGGATATTTCGGCCCGGCAAGGCTATCAGAAACCGCTCAGGGTCGGGGCCGCCGGTGGTATAGGCACGCCGGAAGCCGTGATGGCGGCCTTTATGCTGGGGGCTGATTTTATCATCACCGGTTCGGTGAATCAGTGTTCGGTAGAGGCGGCGACCAGCGACGAAGTGAAAGACCTGCTGCAAAACATCAATATTCAGGATACCGACTATGCGCCGGCAGGCGATATGTTTGAGCAGGGCGCCAAGGTGCAAGTGCTTAGGCGTGGCGTGTTTTTCCCCGCTCGCGCCAATAAGCTTTACCAGCTTTATCAGCAATATAATTCATTGGATGAGCTGCCGCAGGCGATAAAAAACCAGCTTGAAGGTAAGTATTTTAAACGGCCGCTATCCGCCGTCTGGGAAGACGTAAAGCAATATTATCAAGCTCGCCGCCCAGAAATGCTGGAAAAGATAGAAGGGCAGCCGCGGCGTAAAATGGTGGCGGTCTTCCGCTGGTATTTTGCTTACAGCTCGCGGTTGGCGCTAGCCGGCGATCCGGAAAACAAGGTTGACTACCAGGTGCATTGCGGGCCGGCGTTGGGTGCTTTCAATCAATGGGTAAAAGGCTCCGCTTATGAAGACTGGCGTAACCGACACGTGGATGAAATCGGGGAAATCTTGATGCAGGAAGCCGCCTCGATGCTGTCGACAAAGATCGGTTTGCTCAAAAGCGATGTTTCACCTTCTTACTCCTATTCTTAAGCGGATGGCGCAGAATTTATGAAAACAGTCTATACCTTTCCTGGTCAGGGATCGCAGTATCGCACCATGGGTTATGGCCTCTTCGAACAATTCCCTGAGCTGGCAGCGCAAGCCAGTCAGGCTCTCGGGTATGACATTGCCGAACTTTGCATCAAGGATCCGCAGCGCGTTTTAAACCAGACACAGTACACCCAACCGGCGCTCTATACCGTGAATGCGCTCAGCTACCTGGAGCGCAAAGCGCGCGGCGCCGCGCCGCCGGATATCCTGGCCGGGCACAGCCTGGGAGAGTATAACGCGCTGTTTGCCGCCGGCGCTTTTGACTTTATTACCGGACTTAAGCTGGTGCAAAAGCGCGGGCAGCTGATGAGCCTTGCCCCCAAGGGGGCCATGGCCGCCGTGCTGGAAATCAATGTCGCCGATATTGAACGCATCCTGGCCGAAAGCGGTTTTCAGCACGTCGACATCGCCAATATCAACTCCCTTCAGCAATGCATCATTTCCGGCGCTTATGATGAAGTGCTGGCGTTAGAGCCTCGTTTTCTCGAGGCCGGCGCACGCTTTGTTCAATTAAATGTCAGTGCGGCGTTCCATTCACGGTTGATGTCGGATATCGAAAGGGAATTCGCCGATTATCTGACGCAGTTTACTTTCCAGCCCTTATCGACTCCCGTTCTGTCAAATGTTACGGCTCGCGCTTATCCCCGCACGGATTATCAGACGCTGCTGACCCGGCAAATATCCAGCCCGGTCCGCTGGTATGAGTCTATCTCCTGGTTGCTGGCGCAAGGCTGTGATGACTTTGCCGAAGTGGGCCCCGGCGATGTGTTAACGAAACTGCACCAGCGCATTACCGAAGCGCCAATGCCGATTGCCCAACCTCAAGAGGCCGCAGCGCGACAGGCGCACCCCAGCGGTTCGCCGCCGGCTACGCCGCACAAGTTCGTTTTTATGTTCGCGGGCCAGGGGAGCCAGTACTATCAGATGGGACGGGCTTTTTATCATTCCGACGGCCATTTTCGCCAGACGATGGATCGCCTTTGCCACAAGGTTTATATGCTCAGCGGGGTGAACCTGCTGGAACAACTCTACAGCGAACGTGATGCCGCAGCTGAGTTTGACGATATCCGCCATACCCACCCGGCGCTGTTTTGTTTTGGCTACAGCCTGGCTCAGATGTTGATAGCCAGGGGCATCCAACCCGCCGCCGTGGTCGGCCACAGTTTGGGGGAATACATCGCCGCCGTAGTCGCCGGGATGCTCCGGCTGGACGACGCGCTTAGATTGGTCGTTGAACAGGCGCATTTGCTGGAGCAACATGCGCCGGCAGGAAGATTGGCCGTCGTGTTGGCTGCGCCGGACATTTTTCATCGCGCCACAGAGGTCTTTTCTCGCTGCACGCTGGCCGGTGTTAATTTCGGCAATAACTTCTTTATCTCGGGTGAACAGAGCGCTGTCGCCAGTGCGATACAGAAGCTGACGGAGCGCGATATTTTGTCCTTGTCGCTGCCGGTCAGGTATGCATTCCATTCAGCCTCGATCGATGCGATCAAACCCTCATACCAAAAATTACTGGATAAAACGCCGTGTTTCGCGCCAACGATGCCCGTTTATTCCTCGGTGCTGGGGCGTGCCGTCGGCGCGATGCAACAAGCTGATGCCCAAGGCTATTTATGGCAAGTCATCCGAGACAAGGTCGATTTTTCCACCCTGGTCGATTCCGTATTTTCCACCATGAGCGACCACTTTTTTATTGATGCCTCCGCCACTGGCAGCTTGTCCAACTTTTTAAAATATTCGCCGGATTTTACCTGTCGACACGGTTATGCCTTAAACCCGTTCAGTGACGGGATGACGTCGCTTGAAACTCTGTTATCGCAGGTGAAAGCGTAACAGGGGTGGTGGCTAATAGATTCAATGAGAAGGAGTGTACGACTATGCCAATTCGAGTTTATATGTTCCCGGGACAGGGCTCCCAGCAGCCAGGAATGGGGCGAGAACTGTTCAGCCAGTTCCCTGATTTAACCCACATTGCCGACGATATCTTAGGCTATTCGATCGAGCGCCTCTGTCTTGATGACCCTGATGGCGAGCTTAATAAGACCCAATACACTCAGCCGGCCATTTATGTAGTTAATGCATTGTCTTATTACAAGAAACGGCAAGAGACAGGTATCCAACCGGATTTTGTTTTAGGGCATAGCCTGGGGGAGTTCAATGCGTTGCTGGCCGCAGAATGCTTTGATTTCGCCACCGGCCTGAAGCTGGTGAAGAAACGCGGCGAATTAATGGCGCAGGCGGCGGGCGGCGGCATGGCTGCGGTGCTGGGGCTAAGTGAAGCGAAACTGCGGGCATTCTTGACGGAAAAAAAACTGGATACCATTGATTTAGCAAACTTTAATACGCCATCGCAGATTGTAATTTCCGGTCAGCGTGACGATGTCACAAAAGCGGTAACTGAATTTGAGCAGAGCGGAATGCGCTGTGTTCCTCTGAATACCAGCGGTGCTTTTCACTCCAGGTTGATGCGGGGCTCAATGGACAAATTCGAAAGTTACCTGCAAAACTTTCAGTTCTCAGCATTGAAAATCCCTGTCATTGCCAATACAACGGCACGCCCCTATGACGATGACACGCTGTTAACCTGCCTGGCGCAACAAATCGCCAGCCCGGTGCGCTGGACCGCAAGCATTCAATATCTGATGAGCCTGGGCACACCTGAATTTACCGAGCTGGGCCACAGCGAAGTGGTCAGTGGCCTGGTCGAAAAAATCAAAGCAGAAACGACAGAAGACGAGTTGCAGGCAATAAGGTTACAACGTCACGGAAATGACGCCATCAAGGAAGTGGCCGATGTGATTGACCGGGTTAAACACGGCGCTACGCTGGCGCCAGCCGAGAAAATTGCTCAATGGAATAGCCGGTTCCCGATCGGGCAAAAGGTGCATTCCACTATTTTGAACGCAGAAGCGGAAACCCGAACCGAGGCTTTGTTGCTGTTCCAACATCGCGCGGCGATCTATCTGAAAGGTTATAACGGTTACTTTGAACTCGATGAGTTAAAGCCGGTTTGACGACACGGCGGCAACCTTTACGCAAAGTGGGCCGCCGTGAACAATGCCATGCGCAAAACAGGCCGTTTTTTGGTGCGTTTTGAACAAATCTGTGAGTCACAGGTGCCAAATGCTTTCAGATTTCACGTAGCGCGATCAAAAAAGCAGGGGGTTTTAATCCAAAATCGGTGGGCGAAGATAAGCGGCCGGCAAACGCATGACATAAAACCTGTGCCGGCTGCCTCTTTGGACGTTCGATACCAGCGCTCCCGAGAGGCCAATCACCAAGCCGTTTCATTTTCGAAAAACTGCGTGCAAGTAGAGTCCAGTCATGAGTTGCCCAGCTGATGGCGGTACGCTCTTATTGCCTCCAGAACGCATAGAAAAACTTGATAGCCTTGCCTGGGTTAATAATGCAAGGAAGCAGAGATGATCAGCGCAAAACGCAATAGATATGGAGAAGGGGCAAACAGGTCGCCATAATGGGAAGGACAATAATGAACTAATGAACTCATGCATGCAATTTAACATAATATACATTATGCGCACCTGGGTAAGGATACGTAGATTCTGAGGTTTTGGCCTTTATCATGACCCTTATCCGCATTCTGCCTCAGATCGTGCTTTGCGCTAGCCACACTGTTCGTCCTCGGCATTCAGGATCTTCGAAAACCATCTTCACTACGTGAAAGCCATTTTCATGCAGCAACTGTCGATACTCTGCCGGCGCTAGGCTCGAATGATACAATGGCTCACCTTCAAATGTGCCAATCGCTTCTCCATCACTTGTGCCACTGGTAAACATCAATGCTGCTTTGCTGCCTGCATGCTTGCGGAAAACTTTGAACATCTGACGTTGGTCATTACGCGTAAGATGAAAAAAGCTGTCCCAGGCAATCAGCCCACCAAAGGTTTCATCCAGTGCCAATTCTCGCATGTCTGTCACTCGCCACTGTTGATGCGGGAATTTATTCAGGCATGCGTTGATCATTGATCCTGAGCTATCAATCCCCAGTACGCCAAAACCTTGTCGAATGAAATATTCAGCGATCGGCGTTCCATTACCACAACCGATATCCAGGAGCCTTGCGTTTGTCGGCACCAGATTCAGGAATCTGTCCAGCCAAGGCCGCTCAAACAGATCCGTTGTCCGCAACCTCTTCCAGGCTTCGGCATGCTGTTCGTATAAAGTGATGATCCTCGCGGCCGCAGAATGTGTCATTTACCCTCTTCTTTTTGATCGCGCTACGTGAAATCTGAGAAATATTGGCACCTCTGGCCTTACAGAATGCGCCAATATTTACCGGTGAAAATCATACTCAGCAACCCATTTTTCAACTTTCTCTTGCGTAGTTAAAGCTTATTGCTGCGAAAAAACGCCTCAAGCCTAAGCTTCTGCGCGCCATCTTCAGTGAAGTTTTCAGGTGAAAGCCAGCCAGCAAGAGACTTCTCAATGACCGGCCATTCAATATCTATAACAGACAACCAATCGGTATCACGGTTACGTTGTTTACGGGTCATGGCTTGACGAAATCGCCCTTCAAATATGAACCCCATTCTCTCGGCGGCTTTCCTTGAAGCCTTATTCAGTGAATCACAACGCCATGCAACGCGACGATAACCCAGAGAAAAGGCGTTATGCAGCAATAAGTAAATGGCCTCAGTTCCCATGGCGGTTCTTTGCATAAGCGGTGACCAAGTGACATGCCCAATTTCCAGCGTACCGTTAACCGCATCCATATTGCTAAAGCAGACAACCCCAACCGGAGCGCCACTTTTTACGTCCGTCACGGCCCATGAAACCAGGTTGCCGTCTTCGATTTTATTCTTAAGCCAAAACATCATGTCTTGTAAACAGACCGGCCTTTCTGCGGCAAGCCAGGTCCAGTCTCTGTCATCCTCTGCCAGAGAAAATGCATGGAATAAGCCTTCGCAGTGGCTTATTTCAAGGGGCAAGAGATTACAGTATTGACCGTTAAGCGAGCTTCGGGCTGGGAGAGATACCGGTTGCCACTCAGGTAAGGAGAAGCCAACCGGCTGACCATAAATATTGGTATTCAACGTGTTAACCCTTTGTTTTTTCAGCGATTTTTGGCCTGCAGATTTTTAACAAGATACGTCGTTTAGAGGCTGCAAATTAACACGCCTTGCCCTTATTAAGTGACATTGTCACCTGGTATCACCTGCGTGAGCAGCGGTTCTGCCAGGAAATGTGCCGACAGATTATCGATAACCAACTGGACCGTTGCGGCAATGGCCTCGGGAGACCGCCCGGCGATATGCGGCGTTAAAATAACATTGTTTAACCGTGCAAGCTCCGGTGGTACGGCAGGTTCGCCCTCTACCACATCAAGCGCCGCGCCGGCGATGCGTTGATGTTGCAGGGCGTTGATAAGCGCCGGTGTATCTACCACGCTACCGCGCGCAATGTTGATCAGAAAGCCGTTTGGGCCCAGGGCATCAAGCACCTCCGTGTTAACAATGTGGCTGGTTTGCCTGCCGCCAGGGGTTGCAATCACCATAAAATCAGCCCATTCGGCCAAGGCAACCGGGCTTGCACAATAGCGATAAGGCGTATCGTTACGCGGCTGGCGGTTGTGGTAAGCCACGGGCATCTCAAAACCCTTAGCCCCGCGCTGGGCAATCTGCATGCCGATATTACCGAGGCCGAGGATCCCCATTTTTTTGCCGAAAACCATCGGACGCGGTTGCCGTGCTTGCTTCCATTCCCCCCGGCGAACGGCCGCATCGGCCTGTGGGATCCCTCGGGCAATGGCCATCAGCAGCGCTATCGCATGGTCGGAAACCGAGGCATCATTGGTGCCGGGGCCATGCGTCACGACAATACCCCGCGCCTGCGCGGCCGTCAGATCGATATTTTCGTAGCCCGCACCGAGTGCGCAGATGATTTCAAGCGCCGGCAGCGCGGATATGTCGTCTCCGCTGAGTCCAATGGAACCGTTGGTCAGTACCGCCTGTATATCGACCCTTGGTTTTACCGTCCATGCCGCTACCGAACTAGCGGCATGGACGGTAAAACCAGCCAATTCGAGGCGGGCATGATGTTCGTGCGCAAGTTCAACCAATATCAGAAGATGGCGTGTCATAGAAAAGGTCCCGGCGGCAAGAAAGGCTATCGCCAGAATACCGCGATGGCGCCCGGAACATTAAGTCGGAAAATGCTGATTCCGCTGCCAGGCGATCGTTAACTCCCCTATTACTTCCATTAATAAATCAACCGCTAGTCCACTGCCGCGACGATATGCTCACGCAGCCATTGATGCGCCGGATCGCGGTGGGATCGTTCGTGCCACAACATGGCCATTTCAAATCCGGGGACCTCAATGGGCGCTTCAACCACCTGTAGCGCCCGGTTATTGCGCACCAGCCGCCAAGGCAGCATGGCCACCAGATCGGAACTGGCCAGAACAGACATGATAAACAGGAAATGAGGAACCGATAGCACCACCCGGCGTTGCAGGCCGGCCTCCGACAATACGCTGTCCGTATTGCCGAAAAACCCCCCGCCGTCCGGCGATACCACCACGTGCTCCAGCCGGCAGAACTGTTCCAGCGTAGGGGTTACCGCCAGTTGAGGATGACCGGCGCGGCCTGCCAGGACGTAACGTTCGCTAAACAGGGTACGCCGGCGCAGATTCTCTGGCGATCCTTCATGAGTATGAAAAGCAAGATCAATTTCCCCTTGCTCCGCCTGCCGGGCGAGGCGAGCGGGCACGGCTTCAAACACCGCCAACCGGGTGCCCGGAGCCACAGAACGCAGGCCAATCAAGGCGGGCAAGACGATGGTCGACTCACCATAGTCTGAGGCGGCCACTCGCCAGGTATTGCCGGCGCTGGCGGGATCAAAAGGGCTCGCGGGCGCCACGGCTTGCTCCAGCGCCTCAAGCGCCTGCCGCAAAGGCTCGCGTAACGCCTCGGCACGCGCGGTCGGCCGCATGCCTCGTGGCCCCGGCAGCAACAGAGGGTCGCCAAAAATCTCTCTCAGCTTGGCGAGATGCACGCTAACCGAGGGCTGCGAGAAATTAAGGCGTTGCGCCGCTCGCGTCACATTATGTTCGGCGAGCAAGGCATCCAGCGTCACCAGCAAATTGAGATCCAGCCGTCTGAGATTAGTCATGGTAATACCTGGAATATTAGAAATTCATTTCTACTATACCTGACAAAAACCTACCCTGCTTTTATCTTGCAACGGAGGTCTACCATGAATGCTCTTCTCGTTTACGCACACCCAGAACCGCAGTCACTGAACGGTTCGCTAAGGGATTTTTCAATCAAGCGGCTGGAGGATGCCGGGCATACCGTTCAGGTGTCCGACCTTTACGCCATGCAGTGGAAAGCCGTGCTCGACGCGGATGACAGCACGGCAACACAAACGGGCGAGCGGTTCGATCCTGCACGCGATTCCCAACGGGCATTTGCCGATGGGCTGCAAAGCAAAGACATTGAACTCGAACAGCAAAAGCTGCTGTGGGCCGACACGGTGATCCTGCAATTCCCGCTGTGGTGGTTCTCGATGCCGGCGATCCTCAAAGGCTGGGTTGAGCGGGTTTACGCCTACGGTTTCGCCTATGGCGTGGGGGAACACTCCGATACCCACTGGGGCGATCGTTATGGTGAAGGCACGCTGGCCGGCAAGCGCGCCATGCTGATGGTCACCGCCGGCGGTTGGGAAACGCATTACGGCCCGCGGGGTATCAACGGACCTATGGATGATATTTTATTCCCGATCCAGCATGGGATTTTGCATTACCCCGGTTTTGACGTACTGCCGCCGTTCGTGATCTACCGAACCGACAAGATAGACCCGGCGCGATTTGCCACGGCCTGTGAGGTACTCGGGCAACGTTTGGACAGCCTGTGGGATACCCCGCCTATTCCGTTCCGGCGGCAAAATGCCGGGGAATACCATATTCCCGAGCTGTCCCTGAAAGAGCATATCGCGCCAGGCCGCTCGGGGTTCACCGTGCATAGCAGCGATAATCAATAACTCTACCGCGCGCGCCATTTAATACGGCGCGCGCGGTACAGGGCTAGTTCAGATTGGCGATAAAGGCTCGATACTCTGACGCGCTGCGTTCAATATCATGATGATTTAAGGGTTCAACCTCGGCGTCCGGGGTATTTTCCTTGCCGTAGAATGCATGGAATGAGCCGTATTTTGCCCGCACATAGTTAACCGTGATTTCAAAAGGCCGCAAAATTTCATCCAGTGAGTACTTATATCTGCCCTCCTGCGAGTACCCCTTCGCGCTGATCCCCGCCGTGACGGCCAGAGCCACCTTGCGATCTTTCATCTTATAACCGCTGCTTGAACCATAGGCCCAGCCATAAGTCAGTACATCATCCAGCCACTTCTTCAGGAGCGGCGGCGAACTGAACCAGAATACCGGAAACTGCAGAACGATTTTTTCATGTTGTTCAATCAGTTGCTGCTCTTTTTTGACATCGAACCGCCAGTCTGGATAGGTTTTATATAATTCATGAATGGTATAAAGATCGGGATATTTCCTCAGTTCGGTCAGCCAGGCTTTATTTATCATCGAATTTTCGATATCAGGATGAGCGACCACCACCAGCGTTTTCATTCAGACTTCCCCTTTCAATGAGTTCACCGGGGCATCATATGCTATGCTTTATTAATGTAAAATACGCACACTGACTACATATACTAACCTTTAGGAAAGTATCAAATGAACGTTGAAGATATCTGCAGCCCAACGGGCATCGACCTCGAACAGACCGGATATGGCTATACGCTGTCGGTGATCAGCGGGAAATACAAAATGATTATTATGTACTGGTTGGCGCAATATAAACCGGTATTACGCTTCAACGAATTGCAGCGCTGCATCGGCACCATTTCTTATAAAACGCTAAGCTCGACGTTAAAAGAGCTGGAAAGAGACGGCATCGTCATCAGAAAGGAATATCCGCAGATCCCGCCCAAGGTCGAATACAGCCTCTCGGAGCGTGGCCGCACGCTGATCCCGGTCATAGATATGATGTGTGCCTGGGGGGAAACTCACCGCGCTGAAGCGCTCAGCCCTGCGGACGAATAAATAATTGTTCGGTCATCGGTTGGCCCCACTGTTCACCCTGCTGCTCTTCTGCAAGGACAAAACCGACGCTTTCATACAGATGCCGGGCCGCATCCAGCCCTTTGAACGTCCACAGGTGCGTTTCACGGAATCCGCGTTCGTCGCAAAAGGCCACCGCCCGGTTCAGCAATTTCCGGCCCACGCCGCTGCCGCGCAGGCTGTCATCGATGATAAAGGCGCGCAGATGGGCGCGATTATCGCCCAGTGACTCGCCGTCGATGGAAACCGAACCGACAATTCGGCCGTCGCTGAGCGCAGACCAGGTCTCGTTCAGCGGATGAGACAGGCGCCCGGCGAGATCGGCCAACGCCACCCCTACCGTAGATTCAAAAAATGCGCCGAACCCAACCGTCCGCGAATAATACTGCATATGCATTTCCAGCGTTCTGGCGACAAAACCGGGGCGGTAACCACTGGCAATCTCTGCCTCAGGTACCGGCAACGCCCCGTCACCGACCCGGTGTGCGCGCAATGCGGCAGCATAGGTTTGCAGACCGGCGGCAATGCCGGCGCCGGCCGCCGCCGGCAGAGTGTCCAGCGCATTCAGCACCTGCCGTTCGGCAAAGCGATTAATCCCCGCCAAGGTTTGCCGCCCTTGTTCCGTCAGCCGCAGAATTTTCTCCCGCGCGTCGCGCTCGCTGGGTTGCGTAACCAGTTCCCCCGCCTTGATTAACTTGTTCAGCATGCGGCTGACGCTGGATTTTTCCAGATTGAGCACCGTACACAGCTGCGCGGCGGTATCAACCTGCCGATCGCCGATTTCGATCAACGCATGCACGGCGGAAGGCGGCAAATCTGTCCCTGCCAGAGTGCTGCCCATAAAACCCAGCTCGCGCACCAGATGGCGTGACGCATCCCTGATAGGCTGCAAATAAAGACGGCTCTCGGCGGTGGGCATCATAACGGCCTCTCCAATAAAGTTGTATAATACAACCATATCAGAGAGAACCGAAAATTCAAGAGTACGAATCAAAACCCCTGCTCTGGCCGTTGCAGGCGGCGTCCGCTTCCTATCACTCCCGCCGCCAGCATCAGTAAAACTGCGCCGCCGATCAACGGCGCGGCCACGCCGATGGCATCCAGCAAATGCCCGCCGACAGCCCCGCCCAGCATGATGGCTAACTGAATGGATGCCACCATCAGGCCGCCGCCGCTTTCCGGTTCGTCATTAATCTCTCTGGCAAGCCAGGTAGACCAGCACACCGGAATGGCCGCGTTCAGCATGCCCCATCCGACCATCATCAGCGCAACGCCCGTAAAGACATGGCCCGCGCCGACCATGCCGAGGGTCACCACCGCCAGGCCGACCGGCAACCAAACCAGCAGCCGATACAGGTGATTGCGCTGCAGCATGGCGCTGGCGAAATGCGTGCCTGCGAAACCGGCAGCCCCCAGGCCCAACAACAGCAAGGAGAGTTTGTTTGAGTCAACGCCGGTCGTGCCTTCCAGAAAAGGACGGAAATAGGTAAATGCGGCAAAGGCACCGGCAAAGGTCAGCATGACCGCGAGCATACCTATGGCGACATAGCGGCGTTTGAGCAAACCGAACAGGCGTGTGAGCGGAATGCTGGCCTGTGGCGGCATCGACGGCAGGCTTTTCGCCTGCCAGACGAGGTTGATCAAAACCAGAGGAACCAGGCTAGCAAACACCCAGCGCCATCCGAAGTGCCCCCCCATATAAGCGCCAATCGGCGCTGCAAACGCGGTGGCGACCGCATTACCCATGTAAATGGCGCCGAGCGCGTTGGGGACCCGGTGCGCAGGAACCAGGCGGATCACCGTGGCGGTAGCCAACGACCAGAAACCGCCCACGGCCAAACCCAGCAGTGCGCGGGCGACCATTAGCAAGGAAAAGCTGGGTGCCAGAGCGATCAGAATGAGTGACAACAGCATAAGCACCGTCATGCTCATCAGTACATAGCGGCGATCAAAGCGGCCTGCTATCGGCCCGATAAACAGGCTGGCCAACACGGCGAACAAACCTGAGATGGAAATTGCCTGCCCGGCCATGCCCTGCGTAGCATGCAGATCGCCGGCGATAGGCGTCAGCAAGCTGACCGGCATAAACTCTGAGGCGATCAGTAGCGCAACGCACAGCGCCATGGAGCCGACGGCACTCGCCAGAGAACCTCCTGGTGAGGATCGGGTTGAGGTGGTCATGGGTTACTCCGAAATGAAAAATATCCCCGCTAAACATCAGGGTATATTATGGGCGATGAAGATGAATGAACTCAGTCAAATACACATCAGATTCAATTCCCGAGAGAGATTGTGACGCGCACGATCCCCGGTCGGTTAAGGGCCTCAAGGCCTGAAGTGATTTTGCCAATTTTGATAACCCCTGCGGCTTCAGGTCCTGGGCCTTGGTAAAAAGCAATGTTCCCCCACGGGGCATAATAAGCAATATCCCCGGTGGCGCCGGCATCAGACCTGGGGGCCGCGTCTTGCGAAAGGCGATGTGGCAGTGCACCGCTGATTTTCTCCGCCTCACCGTAGTCTTTCAGCGTTAAGGTGAGTGGCAGCAGCTTGACGAAGCTCCGCGCCGTCGGATTATCCTCAAGCGTTGCCGTCAGAGAGGTGGAACCTATGGCTAGCCGAATATCATGCATTTTTACCTGCCTGGTAGCATTGGAACTGTCCTGGGCCGCTTGTAATGTGCCGACTGTCGACAGCATAAAGAGCAGTGCCGCATATTGGCTAACCCGCATAGAAGTCTTTTCCATGGCCTGTCCTTTTATAGTCGACGTTTTCTCCACGCGGTTAAGCTCAGGTTCCAGGCCGCGCGGACTAACGCGGCCTGGATTGCGGAGACGAAACGCTTACTTCAGATTGCTGTGGAAGAAGGAAGCCAGCTTGGCGAACGGGATCAGGTCGGTACGGTCGTACAGATCCACATGGCCGGCACCCGGCACTATGACCAGTTCTTTCGGTTGACCGGCCAGTTTATAGGCCTCTTCGCTGAACTCACGCGAGTGGGCTTCAGAACCCGTGATGAACAGCATCGGACGAGGAGAGATCGTCTCAATGTCGTTGAACGGATAGAAGTTCAGGAACTTGACGATACTGGTCAGCGTCGGGTGGGTAGTCAGCGCCGGTGACGAACCTTTAGGGGTGAATTCACCGCGCGGCGTGCGGTAGAAGTCATAGAACTCACGTTGAATAGCCGGCGTGTCCGCTGTCAATTCATGCACAGTACCACTGACGTATTCGGTTTTTCCGCCCGCGAACTCCACATCACGCTGTTCGGATGCGGCGGCGATCATCTGCTTTCTCTGCTCCAGCGTTTGCGAATGTTTCAGTCCATTGCGCACTGCCGCGCCCATATCATACATACTGACCGTCGCAACGGCTTTGATGCGCGAGTCGATTTTCGCGGCACTGATGACGAAGCTGCCGCTTCCGCAGATGCCCAGTACGCCAATCTGCTCTTTATCAACCCAAGGTTGGGTTCTCAGGTAGTCAACCGCTGCGCTGAACGCTTCCGCATAGAGGTCTGGCGCGACGACGTTACGGGGTTGCCCCTCGCTTTCCCCCCAGAAAGACTGATCGATAGCCAGGGTGACAAAACCTTGCTCAGCGAGTTTCTGCGCATAAAGGTTCGAGCTCTGCTCTTTCACCGCCCCCATTGGATGCCCGATGACTATCGCGGGATAGTGGGTACCCTGCTTCCGATTTTTGGGCATGTAAAGGTTCCCTACAATCTTCATTTTGAATTGATTGTTAAAGGTGACCTTTTGCGTCGTTACCTTATCGCTCCGGTAAAAGTTATTTGCGCCGTTCGACATATCGGCTGCCATAGAGGTGAATGAACTGACCAGCAGGGCCAGAGATAACGCTATTTTTTTCATCTGATTACTCTCGGTTGAAATAGTGAAGTTAATTTCTTCGGTGTTCGTTTAAATAAATCGGGGAATAAAAACTCAAACCTGAACGCGGGTCATTTATTTGAACGACTCATTTCAAGTTGATGTAAAGGGCTTGTCGACGCAGTCAATATAGCAACAATGATTAGAACAATTAATGCCAAAAATCTTTACGCTTTTGTGAGTAAAATTCATTAATACTTTTCCCTCAGCCTGCATTTGGATAAGATGATACGCACTCAGGCACCTGCCCCATCAAAGCCTGAACCCAGCCCCAGAGGAGAAGCAAAGTGGATGATCTCAAAGCGTTTCTGTGCATTGCCAGATTGCAGAGCTTTACCAAAGCGGCGGCGGAGATTGGCGTCACCCCTTCGGCCCTGAGCCACACGATCAAAACGCTGGAGGAAAAACTGGGGTATCGCTTGCTGACCCGAACCACCCGCAGCGTGGCCCCTACCGAAGAAGGCGAAATGTTGCTGCGCAGTCTGGGGCCCTTATTCGAGCAGATAAACGATGAGCTGGAAAAGTTGGGGGCGATGAGGAACACGCCGTCCGGGACGATTCGCCTGACAGGTTCCGATGATTCCGTTCAGTACCTGATTCGGCCTGTGCTGGCCGATTTTCTAAAAAAATATCCTGAGATTAATATTGAAATCGGTATCGATTACGGCTTTACCAATATCGTCCAGGAGCGCTTTGATGCGGGTATACGTCTGGGAGAGTCTATTGACAAGGACATGGTGGCGGTAAGGATCAGCCGGGACTGGCGATTATGCGTCGTGGCGACGCCCGCTTATTTCCAGCAATATTCCGCCCCGAAAACCCCTAACGATCTTATCCGGCATAACTGCATTAATATCCGTCATTCAACCACCAGCGGCGTTTATGCCTGGGAATTTGAAAAAGGCAAACGTCAGTTCAGCGTAAAAGTTAAGGGGCAATTCACGGCAAACAGCACCCTGCATCAGTTAGACGCCGTGCTGGCGGGTATCGGCATTGCTTACCTGCCCGATTACCTGGTCGCCCCTTATCTCCAGAGCGGGAAACTGACAGAAATCCTCTCTGAATGGTGCCCGTATTTTCAGGGGTATCACCTTTATTATCCTCATCGTCGCCACGGTTCACCGGCCTTTATGGCTTTGGTCGACATCCTGAAGGAAAATTACCGCAAGACAGGTTAGCCGCGCTGAACGGGGCTTAAGCGGCGCCCTCGCCTTTTTTCAGTTCTTTCAGGTATTTGTAGACCGTCGCGCGCCCAAGGGATAACACGTTGGCGATATAATCGGCGGCGCTTTTGGCTTTGAAGGCGCCTTCATTGTAGAGATCGATCACCAGCTGCTTTTTTTGCTCACGGCTCAATGATGACAGCGAGGTGTTCTGAAGGCGGATCCACTCATGCAGGAAGGTATTAATCTTCTCTTGCCAGTCATCCTTGAACAGCTGCTGCGGCTGCGGTTGCAGACGAGTCACCGACAAGAACATGTCCAGCGCGTTTCTGGCGTCCTCGAACATGCCGGTGCTCAGGTTAACGCACAGCAGATAGCTCGGATTACCCTGTTCATCGCGCGCGGGAATGCTCACCGAGCGCATTTTTTTGCCATCCCAGTTGAGCTTCTCGTAAGGGCCGGTGACCGGCGCGCCGCTGTTGATATCAAAATCGTCCAGGCCGGCATCGTCACCCGGTTTGCGTTTCGACAGATTATTGGCGAGGTAGGCGACTTTGTTGGTCGACAGATCGTGTATCACTACTTCCACATTAGGGAAAAACAGGGCTGCGATACCGTCGGCGACCGACTGCAATAATTCAAGTTGAGGCGTGGGTTTCAGCACTGGGCTGTTTCTCCGTAACGATAAGCATGATGATAATGGCCGATTCTCATCATCTGGACAGCCGCTTAGCATACCTTACTTGCCGTGTAATGCCGAGCGGGAGAGCGGCCGCCTTCCCTTGGTTCACCGCTGCGGTAATGGCACATGTTGAGCCTGAAGCGGCAATATGCCACCAGCCATTTTGTTAACGGAAAGTGAATATCGCCACAGGCCATAAAACGACGGTGCGGACTGTGCTGCAGTCCACATTTTGCGTGAACAGTCCGTTAACGGCATAAGATTTTCGATATATCAGCCTGTTGCCGCGATTTTCGTTTAATAAAAATACGATGTCCGGCCGTTTTCGCATGAATTCCACACCGCCGTCAGGAAACGGCATTGTCAACATGGTGGTTAAATAAAATGAAACTTTTTGATCACATTCAAGCTTCTGACAAATAGATAAAGGCAAAATTTATGCGTTTTTTGTGCATAAAGCATGAATACCCCACGTAACCTCCCGACAAAAGTAATTAACTATTCATTTTTACCCGTCAAAACCCATTGGAAACCGGCCTGCAGCCCGATTAGGGGGGGCTAACAACCGGCAGGTTTAATGGTAAATTTAGCGTCGCAAAAGTGTTATGCACTTAGTAATCCACGGTTAAACAAAATAAATACCTATTTTAAAAAAGGTTGGTTATGGAAAAGCTATCCTACGCTTCAGAAAGCAGCACAACGGCCTGGGCCACCTACTTGCAACAAATCGACCGCGTTGCACCCTACCTCGGTGACCTGTCTCGTTGGGTTGATACCCTGCGTCATCCCAAGCGTGCGCTGATTGTCGACATCCCATTGCAGATGGACGACGGTTCTATCCGCCACTTCGAAGGTTTCCGCGTTCAGCACAACCTGTCGCGCGGCCCGGGTAAAGGCGGCATCCGTTACCATCCGGATGTTGATCTCGATGAAGTCATGGCGTTGTCAGCATGGATGACCATCAAATGTGCGGCGGTCAACCTGCCTTACGGCGGTGCCAAAGGCGGTATCCGCGTCGATCCTTTCAAACTGTCTGAAGGCGAGCTGGAGCGACTGACCCGCCGCTACACCAGCGAAATCGGTTTTATCATCGGGCCGCAGAAAGATATCCCTGCGCCGGACGTCGGCACCAACTCGAAAGTCATGGCCTGGATGATGGACACCTACTCCATGAACCACGGCACCACTATCACCGGCGTGGTCACCGGCAAACCTATTCACCTTGGCGGTTCTCTGGGCCGTGAAAAAGCCACCGGTCGCGGCGTGTTCGTCACCGGCAGCGAAGTGGCCAAGCGTCTTGGCGTTGAAATTGAAGGCGCTAAAGTCGCGGTACAGGGCTTTGGTAACGTAGGCAGCGAAGCCGCTCGCCTGTTCGTTGGCGTCGGTGCCCGCGTAGTGGTGATTCAGGACCACTCGGCCACCCTGTTCAACCCGGACGGCATCGATCTGGCCGCGCTGACCGAATGGCAGACCAAGAACAAGCAGATCGCGGGCTTCCCTGGCGCCAAAGAGATTGAAAGCGAAGCCTTCTGGTCGGTTGACATGGATATCCTGATCCCAGCGGCGCTGGAAGGCCAGATCACCCGCCAGCGCGCAGAAATCCTGAGCGCCAAGCTGGTACTGGAAGGCGCTAACGGCCCGACCTATCCAGACGCGGACGACGTGCTGCGCTCACGCAACATTACCGTAGTGCCTGACGTTATCTGTAACGCCGGCGGCGTGACCGTCAGTTACTTCGAATGGGTGCAGGATATGGCCAGCTACTTCTGGAGCGAGAGCGAAATCAACGAGCGTATGGACAAGATCATGACCGACGCTATGGTTCACGTCTGGAACAAGGCCGAAGAGAAAACGTGCAGCCTGCGCACAGCGGCTTATATCGTCGCCTGTGAGCGTATCCTGACCGCACGTAAAGAGCGTGGCATTTACCCAGGTTAATACGTCGTACTGCCCGGCCTGCTTTGCGGGCCGGGATATTTCCCTTCCCCCGCCAGTCTTTCCAGTGCCGATCTTCGTTTCAGGCGAACAGCGTTTCTTCGACACAGATGCATTCGTGCCCTGCACGCGCCACCGACGACGCCAGCACAACCGGGCAAAGCCGATTGCGCTGCGCCAGTTCGATTCAATGTGAGGATTCGTTGATGCCACCGGCGATCACCGACATCCCGCCGTACCCGACCATCAGCGCGTATTGAATCACGCTTTCAATCAGTTTGGCGCGAGGATCCTTGGTCACGGCGATAGGAAACTCGAGTATACCGCCGAAATTAAAGGCAAAGTTTGCGATAGACTCCGGGATCAATGATTTATAGCTGGTGTTCCACTTCTCATGATTTTCAACAATATTCATGATAACCGGCACATTCCAGACCAGATTGATCACCGACTCCACACCGGCAGATATCGTAGTGGCCAGATGTCCCGTCGGCAACGTCGCAAGCGGGATGTTAACGAATCCTTTGACAATACTTATCCCGGTCAGCGTATTGTTCATTTGCTGCCACCAAGTGGCGGTCTGCGCATTGATCAGCGTCGCCAGATTGGGGGAAACATAAGACACATTGGCAATCGCACCCACCAGAGCCAACGTTTTTGGCCAACTCCCCGCGAAACTGCCATCGCCTTCCTCAGCGACGCGTTGCAGTGAAAGGACCACCACCAGCCCTACGCTGCCTGCTAATGCAAAGAAAGCGGAGACCAGCCCAAACACTTTCAGACGCGCACCATCCAGGACCGGCGTTTCACCCGCGCGATATCGGTTGGCACCTGGCAGCGAAGAGGACGCCAGCGTGAAGAACTGTTGGCGAACCTGCTCAAAATCTTCGGCCTCCAGTAATCCTTGAGTGAATGCATCCCCTTGCGGAAAGGGAGTGGCGCCAAGGGTGATTTTACAGACCAGGGTGGCCGGGATGGCGGCGATAAAACAAAACAGATCGAGGAAGGAAAGTTCGTCGCCGGTCAATTCTTTGTAGAGCCAGGAAATCACCGGGATATCAAGAGGCTCGTCCAGTAAGCTCAGAAAACCCTCGGCCAGTTGAACAAACACATCGATAGCAGCAAGCAGAATGTTCTCTGTGGTTTGCAGTAGGGTATCAACAATAATCGCGGTGAATTTCTGAATGATCTGAGTCACCGACAACGTATCGAACTGGCCGATAATATCCGTTTGGATCGCGTTATAGGCACCCACTAACGTGGCCTCTTCGCTGTCCAGCAAGTTAAGCAGGTCCTGAAAAATCGCCTGGTCCACCGAAGGGGGGCTGAATGTCGAACTCGCGCTCGACATATTGCCTTGATAATGGTGTATACCGAGCTGAGCCGGCGCGCTGTTTTGCCCATTCAACGGCGGATTTAAGGCACTGGTGCCTGCCGGCGTTTGGTCAAACCCCGGAATGTCCGCCCATCTATTGATATCATTTTGCAACGCGAGAAAAACCGCAGACACTTCCGTCTTGAGGCCACTCAAGCTGTTCACGCTCTGCTTCACCCATTGGGTAAACACGTTTTTCATCACGCGATGGGTGACAAGGATATCTTTGAATTCGAACAGGAACTCCAGGAACTGGATCAAATCCGTAATCGCCGTTTTGATGGCGTTAAAGACCCAAACCGCAGCCTCAACCACTTTTTCAGCGGCGTCCAGTACCGCCGCGTAGACCTTCCCGGCAATCCTGGCAATGAAGTTCCACGTTTTGCTTGCGGCATCCTCAATGATTTGAATAACGGCTTCCACACCCGACGCCAACCAACTGAAAAGGTCACCGATGTCGACCCACAGGGCATCTATCCCATCAACGCTCAATGCGGACGATGCGGGCGACATTTGCGCCAATGCCGTTTTCTGCAAGGCGGCAGCGCCCAACGTGCCGTAAACCTCGCCTAACTGACTATTTGATGTGGCAACGCTTTGCAGCTCCGCATTGGAGACACCGGCACCGATCAAGGGGCTGGACGAGCCGTCAGCATGGGTAATGGTGGCCTGCTTCAGGCTGTCGACGCTATTAAGTTGCGCAATTTTCCGCATCGGTTTGTCCATCGGGTCCACCAACGTGGCTGGCCCATTGGCGGGCAATACGCTCAATCGGGTCCCGGTCAGGCCGTTTATCCATTCGATTACGGTTATGCTGCCAAACTCATCGGTATTTATCTGAATGCCGGCGGCATCAACAATATAATACAAATGATTGATATAGACGCCGACTCTGGATCCGGCGCTGATGGATACCCTTTCCCCTGCCAGCGGTTGGTTATTCTCATCGCTGACCTGGATCCGGGTGGTATAGGAACTGTACTTTTGGGTATCTTTACTGTCCGGCGAAGGCAGCGTAATACTCTGTGACGTCCACAGCGTATTGTCGGTCGATTTCACCCATTTATTCAACAGATTGCCCGCTACCGTAAAGAAGGTATTGCCGTCGTCCACCCGGTTCAGATAAGGCGAGAACTGATCGACCGCCGTGACGATCGGCAATGGATAGCTCCATGCTGAAGGCGATGCCAGCTCTTGGCCCAATGGGCAACGAAGGTAAAAAATCTCGTCGTTGCCATTCAATCCCCAGACAACGGACATATTGTTGGATTGCGCAGCGTACATTTTTCTCACGCCGTTAAATAGGCTGCTTTGCGCCAGTAAAACGCCAATGGCGCCATCCGTCTGATTATCACTCGCAAAGCAGTAAAGCCCACCGTTGCTGCAAACATACAGATCGCTGGACATATTGGGTTTACGGCAAGAGGCAATGCTGTCGGCGATCAGGTTGCCGGGGAGCAATAAACGGGCCGAAAGCGCCGGTATATCGGGGTTGAATACATTGTACAGCGGCTGGAAAATCAACTGCGGGTTGCCGTCGACCTGTCCGGCAGTATACAGCCCATCGATTGTCGGCTGGTGAGGGCTACCGGACAAATACTGGCGCCCCAAACAGCTACTGTAGCTGCCGGCCTCCAAATCTATCGACACATCGTGCGGCATCCAGGCGGGCGTACCCTGGGTGTTGATGTAATAGCGGGAAATCAGATGTTCAGCGCTGCTGGGATCCCTTAATATATCGACAACGATATATTGTTTGTTGTTAAGGGTCTCGCTCAGATAAACGCCGGCAATGGTGATGTTCTTTGCCGGGTTATCGAACGGATACTGAACCCACACCGGTTTTTTTAACCAATCGGTATCGGCATTGGAATTGCCCAGGTTCAGAAACAAATGATCGTTTACGCCGTCATTAAGCACCATCGCCAGGCCAACAGTGCCATCAACCACGCTTTGCCCTGCATCAAACATTTTACAAACAATGTTACTCTGCCCGGGAAAACTCTGCGCAATCTGCCCTGCGCTGATATTGTGTTTTTCCCAACCGGTATCATGTTTTATCGACTCTTCGGTGGCGTAAAACGCGCCGTCCGAACCCACTGAAAACAACAGCGAGTTGCCACTGCGGGTTTGGAGAGCTTCAAACTGCTTCTCCGGCGACATCAGTAACGTCTGTTTGTAATTTTTCATCAGCTCTACCGAGACTTCTACTTTTGGCGTAGTCATATTATTTACCTTCTTAGAATTTAGCCGGCTTAATCGACTTGGCTGTCAGTCCGGGTTGAACATAAGAAATATGTGAAACCAGGTCCTGATTGTTAGAGAAAACTACGTCTTTGAAGGTAAATGTTTTGCCTCCAGGGAAAACGAAACGTTGGGCGACGTTTAACGGCATGCTGTGAAACCCCGTCTGAGAAAAATCGCTGGCCCAGTCGGCAATATCGCCCACCAGATCATTAAGGCCGGTAAAGATTTCAATAAACCAGTTGGTGCTCGGCGTAGCATCGGAATTATCAACAGGTACTGAAATCAGACTGGCGGATAAATGCCCTTCCTGGTCGATAGCCAATGTGTAGGTGTCCGTAATGGTCTTGTTTATTGCGTTCCAGCTCTCCGAGGATTGCAGGGATCGGATATAGACCGAAACGACAAATTTTTGTTCGACGACAATGGTATTGCCGGTAAAGGCAACGGTGGCATTGTACGTCGTACTCAATGTCATCTCGCCCATGTCGCCGCCAAGCCCTGCATCATCATTGTCTGAGGAGCTGTAGGAATAGGTTAAAATAGTATTCCCCGTTGCCGGAATATTCACGGTCGGCGTTTGATAAGGAGTCATTGACCAACTGTAATTGATCGTCGTATCAAGAAAGCCGGAAAGCCAAACTCTCACCCAGGCTTTATAACAGTTTGCTGATACGTAATTGGATAGCTGACTTTTAAAATAATCAGAGAAGGTATTTCTGTTTATTGCAATAACGCCGTCAAAACTGGACTCTTCAGCAGGTTCGATCCAATTCCAGGAGAAAGGCACCGCAGGTGGAAGGCTGTTACCATTGACTTCACACAGGTAATTAAGCGTATTTAAATCATTAGTGCTGGTACTGATCGGTGTATAGGGGCTGACCTCAAGCTCCATTTTAGTCAACTTGAGGGTCGACGGATTGTTGTCGGGCGTGTTCTGTACGATAGAGTAATTCAACACGGGTTGGGCATTGGCTTTCATTGCCGTGAAATAGGCCCCTAAAAACACTTCGGACAATACCGTGTAGGCCGGTGTGCCTGGTGTAACGCCACTGATGGTTGGCGTTGACTCCAGCGCTGCGTTATCTAAATCAAAAAACAGCTGCTGTACGCTGAAAGCATCCGGCCCCAGATTGTTAAGCTGTTCCTGAACGTCCGGCGGCAGATCGGCATTATCCGTAATTTGTTTTAATGAAACGATGGAGGTAAAAAGCCAGGGCGAATCGGTAGGCTGTGTGGCGCTGAAAAAACTGGTCAGGCCATGTCGGCCAAAGTTGCAGGTCACGACCGTAAACTGCGCGCAAATCAGATTGAAAATGACCGACTGGCTGGTGGGTTGCAACGTAACGATATCGGGAATGGCATTAGGCTCTATGTCGGCAGGGATGCCTATAGCAGCCTCGAAGGCAAAATAGAAATTGCTGTTATTAATATTTTCTATTTCAGGTGTCATGGGGTCGCCCTGACTCCAACTTGGCACGGTTAGCGGATCGGTCCCCTGAGTTTGCTGCAAGAGTTCATCTCGGGATATCGCTACCGGTTGGCCTTGATCATCTTGATTCCAATACATCCTTACCGTGGGAAAAACGGAATTATATAAATACTCTTTCATCGTTCCGTTAATACTGGCCTGAGAAGTGGCCACGACGAAGTCATAACCATAGTGAGAGTCTGATAAATTAGATTGATTTGCACTCATGATAAACGCCTCCTCGTTGCCTACCGAGTAAGCAACGATATCGTTAAGTTATATTTAGCTGCGCAATAAAACTCCTGAGTTTAAAATTATCTAAAAAACACCCAAAGCCGTGTTAAATGCCTGCAAGAACGAATAAACGAGCCAATATCATTGCTGATATTTAGCATGACTCTTCCTGGTGGTATCATACACAGATGAATTGACAATATTTATCTACGGGGTGTTCTATGAACCCGTTACGCATCGATAAATATGGCTTGGCATACTCATACCCGCTAATACATGCACGTAATATACATTGTTAGCAGGTTAATAATAATGTATTGCCATGGCTGGGCGTTGTTTTTACACGGACGTTCCGCGAAAAATTAACACGCCACAAACCTATTCCCAGCAGAAACTTTAATATAGGATACCAGTAGGCATATGCAAGCAACCTGAAGGATATAAATATCCTGCATTAAGGATAACCACACTAACAATATGATTATGCTGTTAGATTTAATTTATTTATCTTATTGAAAAAAATATTTCATCAAAAATGCCTTAATCAATACCCGTAAAGTTGTTTTTATGGTGCGAGTAAAATATTACCTGTCACTACGGGGCGTTCTCCAGGCGTATCGACAGGGTATCGAAGAAAAGACAAGTCGCTGCCTTGATTCTGGTTCGCGTACCCTGCCCGCATAAGCTATATGTTAGGGATCCTTTCCCCTCCGGAGAACTTCCTCATGAGCAAGAAAAAGATCCTGATGCTGGTCGGCGACTATGCCGAAGATTACGAAACCATGGTGCCGTTTCAGGCGTTGCAGATGATTGGTCACCAGGTAGATGCCGTCTGCCCCGATAAAGTCAAAGGCGACTACATCATGACGGCGATCCATGATTTTGACGGCGCGCAGACCTACAGTGAGAAACCCGGCCACCGCTTTATCCTGAATGCCGATTTTACCGCCGCACGGGAGGAGGATTATGACGCCCTGCTGATCCCCGGCGGCAGAGCGCCGGAATATCTGCGCCTCAACCCACAGGTGATCAAATTGGTGCAGGCTTTTGACGCCGCACGCAAACCTATAGCCGCCGTCTGTCACGGCCCGCAACTGCTGGCCGCCGCCAACGTGTTGAAAGGCCGCACCTGCAGCGCCTACCCGGCCTGCGCCCCCGAAGTACAGTTAGCCGGCGGGCATTATGCGGATATCGGCATCGATCAGGCCCACGTCGACGGCAATCTGGTGACCGCCCCAGCCTGGCCGGCGCATCCGCAGTGGCTGGCGAAATTTGCTGAGGTGTTGGCACAATAAACCCGGCGTAAAAAAGGCCCGCAATCGGATATGCGGGCCCAAAACTCAGCGCAAAGCCTCTATTTCCCGGCGGCGTTAATTTAGTGTCTGGAAACAGAAAATAATCCGCCCCGGTTTCGCTTCATTTTAATTGCTCAATCAGAAAATGGATATCATACAGCCAGCGTTTGGCCCGGGCGGAACGTACCAACATGTAAACATACAGCGGCCGGATCCTTTCCATCTCCAGATCCCAGTTATTCATGCGGCGAGGCGACCCGGAGAATAATATTCCCGACTTTGTTTCCTGCCGGAAATACAGCTCATGATTGTAACTGCTGTTGTCTATGCCGAAGGTATCGAAGTAGCCGCGCATCAGCGTTTCCGACATCGGCAAGGTGAGGTTAAGCTCTTTGTTTATCTCGGTATTCAGAGTGACGGCAATGCCCTTTTTAAGAAATGCGGGCGCATTATATCTGTCGATAACGGAAATCACTTGTTGCTGAATATCACTGTCCATTTCAA